>Ga0334900_1000023_pt1 | contig 285614 bp, 269 predicted proteins | sample GraSluR3_MG_2_FD_207231 | JGI IMG/M metagenome (GOLD analysis project Ga0334900, IMG submission 207231) | Sludge microbial communities from methane-producing bioreactor in Wageningen University, Netherlands - Granular Sludge_31_08-R3 | ecosystem: Engineered > Bioreactor > Anaerobic >... | reverse complement strand
GGTTACTTTTATCATTGTTCTCCCCCTCTAATGTAGTAATATCAACATGTTCACTAATCTAATTATACCATTTTCACTACATTATTAGGGGAAATTTAGTCCGAAGAATTTTTACTCTTTAAGGCTGTAGGAAGCCGACTTTTTTATATAATAGGAATATACTATATTCCTATTATATAAAAAAGCTACACCTCTAGTATTAGGGACATAGCTTTGAACAATAAAAAAATTATATTATACATAATAGATGGAATTCTACCAGCCTCTTCCGGCTCCGCCTCCACCAGATGAACCACCGCCACCACGATTTCCACCGCCGCCACCTCTTCCACGAGATAAACTTCGGAGTAGCGTGAAGGTTAAAAACCCTCTAAAAAAGGTAAAATCTATAAATAGAAATACTATGATAGCACCGATTAAGAGAATTTTTTGCAACAAACTCATCTCTTGTGATTCATTTTGAGTATTTTCATGATTATTTTGTGGTGTTATTTGAGGCGAAACTCCTATTTGATATTCTTGTTCTACTATATTTAAAATTGATTGAAATCCTTGTAATATTCCTTGGCTATATTGTTCTTGCCTAAAATAAGGAATGATACTTTGATCAAGTATTTCGCCTGCTTTGCCATCCGGTATTGCACCCTCTAAACCATAACCAACCTCGATCCATGCAAACTTTTCCTCTAGTGTAATTAAAAGCAGCACACCATTATTCTCCTGGGAACTACCAATTCCCCATTCTCTAAATAGTTGATTGCTATATTCTTCTATAGTCCCACCCTCTAGAGAATTAATGACTGCCACAACGATTTGTGCTCCGGTTTGCTGGTAAAGGTCCTTATTGATCTGAATAATATATTGAGATAGCTCCTCATTTATAATATTCGCCTCATCATATACATAAAATTCATGGGAAGCCTGTGGAATATTTTCTCCAGCTTGTACTTGTACAAAGGGAGTAAAAAATAAAAGTACCACTAACACTAGAAGGACTAATGAAGATTTTCTTTTAAAATTATAGTTATTCATCATTACCCCCCTATTAGAAATTTACTTCAGGCACTTCTTGGTCTTCCTCACTTACTTCAAAGTATTCTCTTGTTTCAAATCCAAATATATTTGCAAAAATATTTGTTGGAAATCTTCTTACTCTACTATTAAGATCTTGAGCAGATTGATTATAATCTCTTCTTGCAACAGAAATTCGATTTTCGGTACCCGCTAATTCATCCTGTAGGCGTATAAAATTTTCATTAGATTTTAATTCTGGATATCGTTCTACCACTACATTTAAGCTACTTAAGGCATTGGTTAATTGTGCATTAGCTTCAGCAGCTTCTTCCGGTGAATTTGAATTTTCTAAACGACTTCTCGCTTCAGTTACACCTATTAAAACATCTCTTTCTTGATCTGCAAATCCTTGTACAGTATTAACTAAATTAGGGATCAAATCCGTCCTCCTTTTTAATTGGTTCAGCACTTGAGCCCACTGTGCATCAACATTTTCATCTAATTGCACTAAAGAATTATAACTTCCAACCGCCATTACAATAGGAATTATTAAAATGGCTAAAATTATTCCTACTATTATAAGTGTCTTTTTCATTAAACCCATCTCCTCTCTTAAATACATTTACTACTCATATAAAAAGCGGCAAATCTACTTCCACTAGGTTGAAACAAAAGCGATCAGCAAAATTTAACAACCTTAATTAACTGCCTGTTTTAAGGAAAACTAGTTTACCTGTCGATAACAAAATACTGTCATCTTAGCACCCATTCCTATAATATAAAAAACATATACGAATAAGTATACCTTATATTTCTTATAAATTAAATGCTATTCCATAAATTATTTTAATAAAAAAATTGTAATCCTATAATAATAATATTTACTTAATATTATATTAGAAAAAACTTATTTATATTATTTATCTAAAAAGATATTTTATGTTATAATATGACTAACCTTATATTTACCTGAATATATATTTATTTGCTAATAATTATTTTATTAAATAAACACATTAAAATAGGGTAAATTAATATTATAGAAATCTTGGAGGTGTGTAAATCATGGAGATTAAAAAAGAAATGAATATTGTTGAAGTTGTAAATAATTATCCTGAAACAATAGAAGTATTTCAAGGATTTGGGATGCATTGTTTTGGTTGTATGGCAGCTAGATTCGAGAATATTGAGCAAGGAGCTCTTGCTCATGGTATAGATGTACCAAAGTTAATGGAAGAATTAAATAAAGCAATTTCAAAATAATAATATAATCAAATCATTCTAAAGACGTTCACATTGAACGTCTTTTTATATTTCCAGCTTCACATGATTTGTGTCTTTTTTGCTAGTGGAACTCTTTTGATACTGATATTCGCATATCCATTCCGCATTGATTACATTTAAAAAGATGTACACAACTCTCAGGATTAGTACTGTTTAAAATTTGTGTAATACTTTTATCTAAATAGGGGCTGTAATCATCGAAATAATTTTCTATCGGTCCAGTATCATACATGGAAGCTCTACAGTTTGGACAAATCTCACTTATTTCTTTTAATCCATTACATAGAGGACATATTATTTCCATTTCTGTCTTCCTTTCTTTAAGTTAATAACATCCCTTTTTACCTCCCATATATTATTATTCCATTTCTTTTTTATTTCTATTAAAGTATATTATCATTATTTTTATTATTAACCATAAGTTTTTAATATATGTTTTTAAAAAAATATATAGGGTATTTAACAATATGAATATTAAAAGATAATAAGTTTAGATAGGATGTGAAATCATGAATTTCTCCTTTTTTCGAAAACAACAATTAATGAGAAGGGTGCTATATAGCCTAATACCTATTGTAATTGCTTCTATCTTTTTTTTTGGATGGCGGACAATTGCTCTTTTAATTGTTGTAATAATAACTGGTATAGCAACTGAGTATTTCTTTGCTAATAAAAGAAAACAGCCAGTTTCTGAGGCAGTAATTGTATCCTGTGTTCTTTATACTCTTACACTTCCCCCTACTCTACCTTTTTGGATTGCTATTGTTGGAATAGTTTTTGGTATAACATTCGGAAAAGAGTTATTTGGAGGATTTGGTAAAAATATATTTAATCCTGCATTAGTAGGCAGAAGCTTTATCTATATATCCTTTGCAAATCCAATGACTATCAATTGGACTACTCCAATAACAAATATTGGTGGATTTACCCAATGGATAATAGGTGTTGATTCCATTACAAGCTCCACCCCGATGATCAATTTTCAGGCAAATGGAATATTGACCCCTTATATAGAAATGGTTATAGGAAATATAGGGGGATCAATTGGAGAAACCAGTGCAATCTTGATCATCCTTGCTGCAATTTACTTAATAAAAACAAAGACTGCTTCCTGGCAAATCATGACTGGCGTATTGATTGGTTTTTTAAGCTTAAGTACCTTATTATATGCACTGGGTATACCTCAAGTTCCTCCTCCCATATGGGGATTGTTGTCAGGTGGAGTTCTTTTTGGAACAGTATACATGGCAACTGATCCAATATCTGCCCCCACCACTAAGGAAGGTAAATGGATATATGGAATACTTATAGGAATTATAATAGTGGTAATCAGAGGATATTCTTTATTTTCCGGTGGAGTAATGTTTGCTATTTTAATAGGTAATACCTTTGCTCCTCTCATTGATACAACCATAGTAGAATATAAAAAAAGGAAGGTGTCCGCATGAAAAGCAAAATGTTATACACCGTTCTATTTATGATGATTATTACAGCTCTCTATTCAGGCGCCTTAGCAATTTTAAACGAACAAACTAATGAAAAAATTCTACAAAATCAAAAGTTAAAAGAACAAAAAGCTATTTTATATATATTTAATATTCCCTATGAATCAAATGAATCCTTAAGTAATATTCAAAAATTATTTAATATACATATAAGCAGCCAAAATATAAATAATCATAAACTTTATATAGGTAAATTATCTAATGATAATATATTGGGTTATGCTTTCCCTTTAGAAGGAAATGGACTTTGGGGAAAAATAGAAGGTTACATAGCACTATCTGATGATAAGGAAAAAATTCTTGGAATTGAATTTACTTCCCATTCTGAAACCCCCGGTTTAGGAGGGCGAATATCCGAGGAATGGTTTAAAGAACAATTTAGAAATGTGAATATAAAAAGTTTTCCTGATTATATTTCAATGAATACTTCCGATATGCAAATTGATTCAATTTCTGGTGCAACTCAAACTTCTAAAGCTGTGGAAAGTATGATAAATCAAAATCTATCATTATTTCTTAACAACATGGAGGTGAATTAATGATATCACAATCAAAAACTATTATGCTCAAAGGATTATGGACAGATAATCCTGTATTTAGGCAGATTCTGGGAATATGTTCTGCACTAGCGGTAACAAATATGATGATAAATACTTTAGTTATGGGAATTGGTCTTGTTTTTGTTACATCATTATCAAATCTTACTGTTTCCCTTTTAAGAAATTATATTCCTAAAAAAATTCGCATGATGGTTCAAACTTTAATTATAGCCAGCTATGTAATTATAGTTGATATTTTCCTTAAAGCTTACTATCCAAATATAAGCGAAGCATTAGGACCATATGTCGGATTAATTATTACAAATTGCATTATAATGGGACGATGTGAGGCTTTTGCTCAATCCAATCCTCCAATTTTATCCTTTATAGATGGTGTTGCATCTGGCTTAGGGTATAGCTTTATTCTTTTATCAATCTCATTTTTTAGAGAATTATTAGGTTTTGGTACATTAATGGGGATTCCCGTTCTTGGTGAGTGGTGGACCAATTGGACAATTATGATTATGCCGCCGGGAGCATTCTTTATGTTAGCGATAGCCATTTGGATTGCAAGAACTATTTCTCCAGAATCAAACCAATAGGAGGGCTGTTTATGGATATTAATCCCTTTATTATCTTTTTTGCTGCGATATTTACAAATAATATTATTTTATCAAATTTTCTAGGTATGTGTTCTTTTATTTCAGTATCTAAGGAAATTGAAACTTCATTTGGCTTAGGGCAGGCAGTAACTTTTGTAATGACCTTTACAACTGTTCTAAACTTTCTGATTTATCATTATGTATTAGTTCCATTTCAAATAGAATACCTTCGATACATTGTCTTTATTATTGTAATTGCTGCCTTTGTACAATTTGTAGAAATGGTGATCGAACGATATGCACCTGCATTATATCTTTCACTGGGAATATTTTTGCCCCTAATAACAGTAAATTGTGCTATTTTAGGAGTATCCCTTTTTATGATTATTAGAGAATATACCTTGTTTCAATCAATGGCATATGGTTTAGGTGCTGGCATTGGCTGGACACTAGCCATACTTGCAATGGCAGGAATAAGAAAAAAGATGAAGAAATCATCAGTACCAAAAGGTTTAGAAGGACCCGGTATTACACTTATTATCACAGGTATAATGGCATTAGCTTTTATAGGATTTTCTGGAATTGTTCAAATTCAATAGCATTGAGGTGTAATTATGACTATTTTAATAACTATTATTACTTTATCAATTATTGGTGGTATATTAGCTCTAATTCTATCTATTGCAGAAAATTATATTGCAAATTATGGAGAATGTACTATTAATATTAATAATAATAAAGAACTTACAATTGAAGGTGGAAATAGTTTGCTTACCACTTTAATAACAGAAGAAATATTTATTCCCTCAGCTTGTGGTGGACGGGGTAGCTGTGGTTATTGCAAGATTAAGGTTGATGAAGGTGGAGGTCCTTTATTGCCTACAGAAATTCCTTATTTAAGCAACAAAGAACAAAATGAAAACATTCGTTTATCTTGCCAAATTAAGGTTAAGAATGATATGAAAATATTCATTCCAGAAGAACTTTTTAGTATTAAGCAATACAAAGCAATTGTTTCAAAAATAAGTTATCTGACTAGTGATATTAAGGAATTATACATTGATTTTATTGAACCTAAGGAGATTGAATTTAAGCCTGGACAATATATTCAACTATTAGCTCCCAAATATGGAACTAATAAGGAAGAAGTCTATCGTGCCTACTCAATAGCGTCTACTCCAAGCAACAAAGATCACATAGAGCTTATGATTGGACTAGTTCCTAACGGAATTTGTTCAACATATGTGCATAAGCATTTAAAGGAAAATGATGAAATTACATTAAATGGACCATATGGTGATTTCTATTATCACCAAGGAGAAGATGACATGATATGTATGGCAATAGGCTCTGGGATGGCTCCAATTAAATCAATAATAGATTATGTGTTTGAAAATGCTATTAATAGGAAAATAGTATTCTTCTTTGGAGCTAGAACTAAAGATGATCTTTTTTACTTAGAATATTTTAGGGAAAAGGAAAGACAGTATTCTAATTTCAAATTCCTTCCAACATTATCTCGTCCAAAGGATGATGACGAATGGAATGGTGATATCGGAAGAGTAACTGAAATACTATATAGTAATTTGGATGGGTCAAAAAACAAAGAAGCATATATATGTGGAAATCCTATGATGGTAAAGGATTCCATAGAAAAACTTAAAGAATTTGGGATACCAGAGAAAAAAATATACTATGATGAGTTTTAGAAAGGATGTGAGGTGCAAATGAAGCAAGGAAAACTTTCTCATACTGGATTTTTAGGAAATGATACCCGACCACTTATGGATATCCTAAAAACAGATGATACAACAGTACACCAATTAGGATTATCTCATAAGGATATTGCTGTAAAGATGAATGAATTGTTAATTCTTGCACTAAAAACACCTGGAGAACAAGTTAAAATTGATTATGAACTTACAATACAAGCGGAGGAATTTAGAGGTAATATACCTTGCCCTTTTGGACACCAAGGATTATATCCCAAAAATCATATTGTCGCATATCATAAGAGATTAAATAAATATTTTTATTGGTCATCCCTTTCTATTCATCTAATTAAAGAACATGGGTTTTATCAAGGGATTGGTTCGTTATATCACATTAATCCAAAGGATCTTGCCACTATACTTAAATTGCCATAAGATGATTTTATTTATTATGTAGCTCTTTATAATAAACCAAAGTAGATAGGGTTTTTTCAAAATGTTTTTCATAACGAAATCCACAAAGACTATAATTTTGTTTAAGTCGAAACTCTAATGAAGCAAAATTTGGCATTGGCGCAATAAGTGTTTCCGCAAAAATATTATATATACCCTTTAGCATCAATTCTTTAAATAATGTTTTATATATGCTACTACCTATTCCTAATCCTGTTAATCCAGAATATATAGCTGTTTTATCAATTAGTATAAAATCATCTAGTTTAGATTTATCAAATTCTGTATGCCAATAAACCTCATCAAGCCAATTTTCCTCTAAGTTTAACCATTGATCCCTGGAATAAGCTATTAAGTAACCTAATAATTCTTCATATTCTGCTACATAAAAATAATCTAAATCTATAATGTTGTTTAGTATTTTTCTTTTATGCTTTTTTATGTCTTTTGTATAATCGTCCATAAGAAAACCCTCTCTAGGGTTTTTCTTTTCCCCTCCAACAGAACTAGCAATTTTAAAAATCCCATCGACATCCTCTTCACTGGCTTTGCGTATTTGAATTTTTCCTTCCTTAGTAATCTTATTTTTTAAATATAATATTTTATCTTCCATTTAACTCCACCTCATCTGATATTATTCTTTATTATCTATAACTTTCAATATTATGGTATTTATTATACTTAGTAATAACGCTCCAATAATGGCAGAACCCAGACCACTCACATGTAATGATGTAGAAAAGCTAGATGTTATTAAAAGTACTATTCCATTAATTACAAAGGTAAAAAGCCCTAAGGTTAGTATTGTAAAGGGGAGAGCGAAAAAAGAAATTATTGGTTTTATAATTATATTCATTATTCCCAATACAGCAGAAGCCCACAATGCTCCTGTCAGACCTGTAATAGAAATACCCTCCATAAAAAAAGATACTAAATATAAGGAAAGTGCACCAGCCAACCATTTTGCAATCATATAAATACCTCCATTTAATTAATGATTAAAAATCATAATAATTATAAAGATTATGCATTATTATTTTATTAATAATATAATTATACCATTAGCATTTTATTTTCAAAAATAAATTACAAGATAGTGGTTAACAGCACACTAGTATAAATGAAAGTATGTTTCCTTACCAACAAGTAGAACTATAATATTGCATAAAAAAAGGAGAAGGTGAAAACTTCACCCCTCCAAAATTTAAAATTTTAATGGTTGTAATGAATTTTATTAAATTTATTATTTACTAGTATTGTTTCCTTTAGCAAATCTATCAACAACCATTGCAATAGCCCCATCGCCTGTAATATTACATGCTGTTCCAAAGCTATCTTGTGTTAAATATAAACCTATCATTAAAGCTGTTTGAGCTTCTGTAAATCCTAACATCGTTGTTAATAATCCTAAAGCAGCCATAACAGCTCCTCCTGGTACTCCTGGTGCAGCAACCATAGTAACTCCCAACATCAAAATGAATGGGAACATAGCACTAAATGCTGGTGTTACTCCTCCAATAAACATAACTGCCATAGCACACATAGTAAGAGTTATAGTACTTCCAGATAAGTGGATAGTAGCGCATAAAGGCACAGCAAAATCTGCAACTTCATCTGAAACCTTATTTTTCTTTGTACTAGCCAAAGTAACAGGTATTGTAGCAGCAGAAGATTGAGTCCCTATTGCTGTTAAATATGCTGGTATCATATTTTTTAGAGATTTTATTGGATTTTTTCCTGAGATACTTCCAGCTGTAAAGTATTGAATTAAGATATAAATTATGTGCAGTGCAATAACAATAGCAAAAACTTGTCCAAATACAGCCATAGTTCTTACAACTTCACCTGCAAAAGTCATATTTGCGAAAATCCCACCAATATGAATTGGTAATAATGGAATGATAACAGTTGAGATAACCTTTTCAATAATACTTTGAAAATCTTTCATTACTCCTAGCAAAGATTTCTTTTCAATAGCTGCCATTCCTAAACCTAAAACAAAAGCTGTAACAAGGGCAGTCATAACACCCATCATAGCAGGAATTTCTATAACAATAAATCCTGTTAATAATGCCTCTCCTGGATCGGCGGCAGCAGTTCCACCAGAAACAATACCTGGTAATAATAAAGAACCTGCAAAGAATGCTAACAAACCAGCGATAACAGTAGATCCATAAGCTAGCCCTGTTGTAATTCCAAGTAGTTTACCAGCTCCCTTGCCTAAATCAGCAATACCTGGTGCTACAAATGCAATGATAATAAATGGAATAATATAATTTAAAAAGTTACCAAAAATGCCGTTAAAAGTTGCTAATAATCGTACTGGCCATTCCATACCTGCAATGGATGAAAGATAACCAATAATTATACCTGATATAAGTCCAATAATCAGTCTTGGCAGTAAACCTATTTTTTTCATGTCCTTATCCCCTTCTTGTCGAATTTTTAGTGCTTAAAGCTTGTATAGACTACAAGATTTAAATCACAATTATTATAATACCATAGTGCTATAAATTTTAAATAGTTTTATTAGAAGTTTAACTATTTTGAAAATTCTACTACTTTACATGTTTAGTATGATAATTTAAAGGTATTAACTTTATAGACAATGTTCTATATTATTCTAAACAATTCAATTCCCTAATTTATTAAGGAGGTATAAAAATGAGCTTTAATTTTAATTTATGTATTGGAGGACAACAGGGAGAAGGCATTGCGTCATTAGGGAAGATATTATCTCTAGCTCTAAATGAATACGGTTATTATGTTTATGGATATCGCAATTTTTCCTCCCGTATTAAAGGAGGTCCTACTTCCTATTATCTTCGCATCAGTAATGAAATAATAGAGTCTAGTGTGAGAAATATTGATTTACTTCTAGCCTTCGACCAAGAAGCTATTGATAATCATACACACCTACTAACAGAGAACACAATTATTATTACAGAACAAAATTTTAAAGCAAACTTACCTTCAAAATATATCCATTACTCTTTTCCCTTTGAGGAAAAAGGTATTAAATTAGGAAACAAAATACATAGTAATATGGTTGCCTTAGGAGTTATTTCTATTATTATGTCCGTACCTTTAGATTTTATTAGTTCACAAATAAAAAAACAATTTAGTAATAAAGCTAGAACTATTAGAGATTTAAATCTAAAATCCTTTGATGTTGGTAAAAACCTATCTATAAATATTCCAAAGCTAAAATTCCCTAAGCCAACAAAAATTAAAAACACTATGGTTTTATCGGGGAACAATGCTATCTCCCTAGGTTTGATTGCAGGTGGCTGTAGACTAATGGCAGCATATCCAATAACTCCGGCAAGCGAAATAATGGAACTTATGGCTAAAAATCTTCCATCTCTTGGTGGAACAATTATCCAAGCTGAAGATGAGATTGCTGCTATTACTATGGCTATTGGTTCTAGTTACGCCGGAATGCGTTCTGTTACTGCGACCTCAGGTCCTGGTCTATCTCTCATGGGCGAAGCAATTAGTTTATCTGGTATGACTGAAATCCCTATAGTTATCATTGATGTGCAAAGAGCAGGACCAAGTACTGGTATGCCTACTAAACAAGAGCAAAGCGATCTTGACTGTGCACTTTATTCTGGTCACGGAGAATTTCCAAGAATTGTTCTAAGTCCAGGTAATCCAGAAGAATGTTTTTACGATGGAATCCATAGTTTGAATTTAGCCGATAAGTATCAATGTCCTGTTATAATATTAAGTGATTTACAATTAGGTCTTTCGGAATATAGCAGTAAAATTCCTTCATATAATTCCATTGGTATTGATAGAGGAAAAATAGTATCCCAAGAAATACTAGACAAAAGAGATGAAAGTGAAAGTTACTTCCCCAGATACAACATTACAGAAGACGGAATTAGTCCCCGTACATTACCTGGTCAAAGAAAAGGATTGTTTTACACAACAGGAGTAGAGCATAATGAATTAGGATATACGGATACATCACCTAAAACTAGAATAAAAATGATTGATAAAAGAATGAAAAAACTAAATAATATAGAATTGGAAAATAGTTTTAATTATAATAATAAAAACTCTAAAATTCTGTTAATAGGCTATGGCTCTACGAAGGGGATATTAGATGAAATTTTTAAAAATAAAGATAAATCCGTTGACACAATTCAACTTCGAGTTTTGTCTCCATTCCCTAAAGACTCTCTAAATAATATCCTGCAAAAGTATAAAAATATAATCTTTATTGAAAATAATTTCTCTAATCAGCTGTATAATCTGTTCTGTCGTTATTTGAAGATGGACCAAAGAATAGACATTTTTAATAAATATGATGGAACCTTAATTAATATAGACGAGATAAAAAGCTTTATAGAAAGGAGTGTTAATAATGACTAACCCCTTTAATAATAATAGAACACCAACATGGTGCACCGGTTGTGGGCATTTTGGCATACTTAATAGTCTTAAAACTGCATTAAATAATTTGCATATATCCCCTGAGGAAACAACTATAGTCTCTGGAATTGGTTGTTCAGGCAGAATTTTTCAATTTCTTTCAGGATACAATTTCCATAGTACCCATGGAAGAGCTTTGTCTACTGCCCAAGGAATAAAATGTGCAAATAAAAATCTTGAAGTTATTGCTGCCGGTGGTGATGGAGATGGATTTGCAATTGGTCTAAATCATACTTTACATGCAATGAGAAGAAATATTGACATTACTTATATAGTAATGTCAAATAGAGTATATGGACTTACTAAGGGGCATACATCACCTATGAGCTATACAGGATTCGAAACTAAGTCAACTCCCTTTGGGACAGAGGATATACCTATTGAACCAATATTATTATCTCTGTCTATGGGTACAGGATTTGTAGCTCAAGGTTTTTCAGGAAATCCAAAACAATTAACCCAATTAATCGAGAAGGGTATACAACATAAAGGGTTTTCTTTTATTAATGTTTTTAGCCCCTGCGTAACATTTAATAAGATAAATACCTATAACTGGTATCAAGAAAATCTTTACAATTTAGATAATGATAACAATTATGATAGTAAGGAACTATCAATAGCTATATATAAAGTCCTAAAATATCAAGGCTTATTAACAGGAGTTATTTATGAATCTCCTGATAATACTGTGAATGAATACTACTATGCTCAAGCAATTAATGATCTTCAAATAAGCGAAGAAGAATTTAATAAATTACTACATTCAATATGATTTTTAAATTATAGTGTAACCCTATGGAACAATGCTTTATTAAAAATCTCATTCTGCTGTTTGGGAAAATAAAAAAGCAAAGTACAAGTATCCTTGTTGTCCTCTTGATTTTTAATACCAATTATGTCGAGGATGTCTTTATTGAATTCTTCAAAATAAACATGTTTATATATTTCCTTTGCAGATTGTCCTTTAAATTCTGGTAAATATTTCGCAACATTATCTGATTGCTTTAAAAATTCAAAGCTCTTCTCCTTGTTATTTTTAATAGTTTTATTTATAAAAAAGTCAGGCAATGGTGCTTTATGGGATAAAAGATAGTCTAGTTTTAATAAGTCAAATAGAATTTTAATATTTTTATTATGGCTTACCTTTAAATAATCCATAAATATTTTATAAAGGTTTTTCTGGCTATGGGACTTATTAAACAAATCACTCTCTTCCCAGAACCTTGAAAAGTTTTCAAAAAAATCAAAGGGCTCATCATAGCTAAGTTGAAGTAAATATTCGATTGTATAGTCAAAAATATGTGAATTACTATATTTTTCTAATATTTCTTCAACTAGCTTTAATTTTATTATATATCCATAGGACATATAATTATTAGATAATACTTCATAGGGTGGAAATGAAGTATATTTATAACCATGCTTTTCTTTATTAACTTCAATGCCAGAGCCTTTTAAAACTTTTAAAAAACCTAATTGAAGCATATCTGGTTTGATATTATAAACATCATTAAAGGATTTTTTAAAAATCTCATAATTTTCATAGGGTAATCCTGCAATAAGGTCAAGGTGTTGGTGTATATTATTAAAGGATTTAATTCTACTTACAACCATTTTAATTTTTTCAAAGTCATTAACCCTTTGTATTTCCTTAAGAGTTGGTAAATGAGTAGATTGAACTCCTATTTCCAATTGAAACAAGCCTATAGGTGCTGATTTTAAGATATTTAGAATCTCTTGGTCTATTAAATCTGCTGCCACCTCAAAATGAAAATTTGTTTTGCCTCCTTGATCAATAAGATATTTTAATAATTCTTTGGTACGCTTTTTATCACAATTAAAGGTTCTATCTACAAATTTAACCTGCTTAACTCCTGCTTCTATAAAAAAACTTAGCTGTTTTTTAGCATTCTCCATAGAAATAAACCGTACTCCGCTTGTAGTTGAGGATAAACAGTATTGACATTTAAAGGGACAACCCCTGCTGCTCTCATAATATATTATTTTATTTTTGTATGAGGATAGATCTCCTGTATATGGAAAAGGAATATCATCCAGGTTTTCAATCAACTTCCTGTCGTGATTTTCTTTAATTTTCCCATATTTATTTCTATAGATAATACCTTCCACATTATTTATATCTGAGGTAGCATTTAATACTTCTAATAGTTCATAAAAGGTTTCCTCTCCCTCTCCCTTTACTATATAATCAATTTCCTTTATCTTTTCCATCCAATCACTTCCATAGAAGGTAACCTCTGGTCCTCCTAATATAATCTTAATTCCTGGCTGTATACTTTTTATTAATTGTACTAATTTTATAGTCTCTTCAATATTCCAAATGTAGCAGGATAAAGCAATGATATCAGCTTTTTCCATATAAATTTCCCTTAATATACCCTGTAATTGATCATTAATGGTAAATTCTCTTATTTTAATATCTAGATTATTGATATCTTTGCAGAAAGCCTCCAAATATCTTATGGCAAGATTTGTATGTATGTATTTTGCATTTAAACTCACTAATAGAACTCTCATTAAAGTACCCCTTCCCTCTTTGAGTGTTTATATAATATCTTGCCCCATAAGGAAAAAGCAATCCACCAAAGTGAACTGCTAGACATTAAATCTGAATAAAACTACATCCCCATCCTTCATCACATATTCCTTACCTTCAAGGCGAGTAAGACCCAATTCCTTTGCCTTGACAGCTGAACCTGCATTTACAAGATCTTCATAGGAGGTAATTTCCGCACGTATAAAACCTTTTTCAAAGTCCGTGTGAATTTTACCTGCCGCCTGTGGTGCCTTTGTTCCATTTTTAATAGTCCAAGCTTTGGTTTCCTTTGGCCCCGATGTTAAAAAAGTAATAAGTCCAAGTAATTTATATCCAGCATCCACAATCATATCTAATCCTGACTTTGATAAACCTAATTCTTCTAGAAATAATTTTTTTTCTTCTTCCTCTAATTGTGCAATTTCTTCTTCAATTTTAGCACAGATTAAAATTACATCAGCATCCTCTTCCTTTACATATTCCCGTAATTCTTTTACCATATTATTTTCGTCAGCTATAATCATTTCATCTTCAGAAACATTAGCAACATAAAGAGTAGGCTTTGAGGTTAATAATTGTAACTGCTCAATAAAGTCCCATTCCTCTTTATTAAAAAGATGTTCCTTTATTAATTTATTATTTTCTAAAGTTTCTTTAACCTTCTCTAAAATAATAAGCTCCTTTTTAATCTTTTTATCTCCAGATTTTGCTGCTTTTTTAGACTTATCTATTCTTCTGTCAATTACTTCTAGATCCGCAAAGATTAACTCAATATTTATTGTATCAATATCTCTTATTGGCCCTATGCTCCCATCTACATGTACTATATTTTCATCCTCAAAACATCTTACAACATGGACTATTGCATCTACTTCTCTAATATGGGAAAGAAATTTATTACCCAAGCCCTCTCCTTTACTAGCACCTTTTACTAATCCAGCAATATCAACAAATTCAATTGCAGTAGGAATAAGCTTTTCTGAACTATTCATTTTAGTTAGAATTTCTAATCTACTATCTGGTACAACAACAACCCCTACATTGGGATCTATTGTACAAAAAGGATAATTTGCTGCTTCTGCTCCAGCTTTTGTAATTGCATTAAATAATGTACTTTTACCTACATTGGGTAATCCAACTATTCCTATTTTCATCTATATACCTCATTTCTAGTTACTAAAATCTGTTATTTGTCATTGTTTATTATAGCTTATTCTTTGAAATCTAACAACTTTGTATGTCTATTCTTTTATAATGTATGGGTATATTTTTCATTAAAAACATATTTATATAATAAGACTACAAAAGGAAAGGAGAAAAACAATGTACTATAATAATGGAATACTTCCCTATGTTTCACAATTACTTAATGAAATAAACTTTTGGGTAGATCTTTCTAAAGAACATCCTATATTTATAAAAAAAATAGCTCAAAATCAAGAAATAGACATTAGTTCAAGTATAAAAGAAACATTGAATAAAAATTTCAAGGATTTTAATAGAATAAGCAGGGAGATACTTGTTATTCAACATCAATGGAATTTCTATCCCTCTCCCTCTATAACTGAACAACATTTATTATTAAATATCTCCACTCTACTACAGGATGTTCTAAAAGTGGATGTTGATTTTTTAAATTCTTTAAAAACCTTAGAAGATTTACCTGCAAAGGATAATAGTTGGAAAATTTTTATTAATCATATTACACTTGAGCAAAAACAATTATTGCAACTCTGCACAACCTACTCTATAAAATTAAAATCCATGGGTTATTAAAGGTTCTAGAAACTATAGCTTTATTCATAAAGTAAAAAAATTAAGCGTGCGCTATTGCACGCTAAATTTTGTTTCAATTACAGATGAAGAAATTTTAAGTGAGCCCTATCTAATGTATCTGGGATTTTTAACATATAATCCTAATATAATTAATCCAATAAGCATTAGTATAATAGAAGATATTAATAGAAAAGAATAATTAAAATAGTTTAAAATTATTCCTCCTACCAAGGGAGTAATAGAAAGAAGTGGTGCTATTAATGTATTGTTAAGCCCCAGATAAGTAGGTCTTTCATCCTCACTACAAAATTCAAGTATAATATTGGTTTCCGAAACCTCTCTGGCACTTATCGCTGTCCCGTTAAGAAAAAATACTATATATAATAAGAATATATTTTTAGTAAATAATATCGTAAGTGCTGATAATATAAATAAAAATGTAGAAATAACCAATACTAATTTATGACCCTTTTTATCACTCACATAACCCCATATAATACTAAAGATTGACTGGGTAGCTAATAATATCCCAGTTAATACTCCAATGCTTTCTGTTCCAATGTTTAATTGCTCTTTCCCATAAATAATATAAAAAGCAGTTGCCATATTATAAAAAACTATAAAGGATGATGAAATAATATATCTAGTAAAATTCTTATTTGTTTTTAATATAATAGGTAATCTCTTAATATATTCTAAAAAGGAAATTTTCTTTGGTCTCCTTGGTTTTCCTACCTCCTTCATATTTATGAGAAATAGATATGATATAGAAGAACTAACACCTGCAATCAAAAAAGCTAAAGCATAATTAATTGGGAAAAAATATTCAGCAAATAGCCAAGCTATTGCAAAAGAACCTAAAAACTTCATGCCTCCTCCAAAAAATTTACGCATACCAAAAAATCTACCCCTTAATTGAATAGGAATAACTTTAGCTATTAAATCGATCCAACCTGGATTAAACATCCCACTAGCTACAGTATAAAATCCATAGAGAATATAAAAAGATACCATAGTAAATAAAGGTTTATCTATGGCATATTTATAGGTAATGAATGCCATAAAAAACCAAGGCAGTCGTTGTAATAATCCAAAGGTTATAACATATCGCTTATTATGTGTCTTACCTTCTAATATTTTAGCACCTAACATTTGAGGAAAGTATTTACCTAAGAGCGATATAGATGTTAATAAACCAATTATTATTGTTGAGTTTGTAAACTCGCTAACAAAATAGGTAAGTACTGTGTTTAATGCTACAAAGCCCATCCCTCCGGTTATAAAAATTCCATCCATATAACTTAGAACCCAATTTCTTTTTAGATTCCTATATACTTTCTGTTCAATCTGCTTATCATTTAATATTTTTTCTTCTTTCAAATCTATCAACCTTTTTATTAAATTTAATGTATACCGATTATAATATTATAGACTAAATTTAAAATAAAGTCCTCTGAGGACTTTATTTTAAATTTATAATTAACTATTTCATATTCTTTAAATAATCCTGCACCTTTTTACTTTGCTTTACAGCATTTAGTATTCTCTCTTTTGTTAAGGGCATAGTTTCTATTCTAACACCCAGTGCATTATATACTGCATTTGCTATAGAAGGAGCAGTTGCAACCATTGCTGGCTCTGCCACACCTCTTGCACCATAGGGTCCTGTTGGTTCAGCAATTTCAATTAGAGATACTTTCATTTCAGGTATATCAACTGAAGTTGGGATTTTGTAATCAACATAGCTTGGATTTTTTGCGATTCCCTTTTCTAATACAAGTTCTTCCCAGAGAACTGAGCCTAAACCTTGGACTATCCCACCTTCAATTTGTGCTTCACATAATTGTGGATTAATTACCTTCCCAACATTAAAAGCTGCTGCTGTTGTAGGAACCCTTATATCTCCAGTTTCAATATCTATTTCCACTTCACTTACTTGAGCTCCATAAGTCCAGAAAGCTGTAGGTTTTTCTCCTTGTCCTGTTTCAGGATCAGTATCCTTTACTTCTGGGGGAATAAAAGCCCCACGACCAATGATAGGTCCATGAATACCTGAGCCATCTGGCATAGTTAATCCCATAGATAATGAACTAAATGGCATTCTTTTGTCGGGATCAGCTTTTGATACTACAGCTTCTTCCTTTAACTCTACTTCCTCAGGAGATAATCCTAAACCCTTTGCCCCAAGCTCCAAGAATTGGGATTTAGCATCCTCTGCAGCTCTATAAACTGCATTTCCAGCACAATAAGTGATTCGACTTGCAACGGTTTGCCATTCATAGGGCGTGTTTTCTGTATCACCTGTAGTAATTAAAATCTTTTCAGGTGGTAGTTGCAGCACTTCAGAGGCAATTTGAGTTAAAACTGTATCTGAACCTTGACCTATATCCATTGCAGTAACAGATAAATGTGCTGTTCCATCTTCGTTAAATCTTACTATCGAAGAGGATGGAACATTGTTAGGCATAGATGGAGCTTTAAAAGCAAGAGATATTCCCTTTCCTCTGATTTTCCCATCCTTTATTTCTGTGTTTACCTTTTCTTCCCATTTCATATCCTCTGTGACTGCTTCAATACAATCCGTTAATCCAACATTAAAAACCTGCTGACCGGTAACATTGTGCCCACCTTCCTTAAGACAGTTTATTCTCCTGAATTCGGCTGGATCTATATTCATTGCAGCAGCAACTGCATCCATGTTTTGTTCTATACAAAAATGTATTTCTGACATACCGAATCCTCTATAGGGACCTCCCACAGGATGATTGGTATATACACAAAGGGAATCTGCTCTTACATTTTCTACATCATAGGGTCCAACAGAAGAATATCCACCGGATCTAGCAATATTTACTCCATACTCTGTATATGCTCCTCCATCCCAATAATAAGTTATTTCTTGTGCAACTATTTTACCATCCTTACGAACTCCTGTCTTCATTTTTCCCAATAATCCTTGTCGTACAAAGCTAGCAATAAATTCTTCTTCTCTTGTATAGGTTAATTTCACCGGTCTACCTAAACATTTTTGAGCTAATGGTATAACTATTCCCTCTAAAGTGGTTCCGGCTTTTCCTCCAAATCCGCCACCAACTTGAGGAGAAGAAACTCTTACTTTGTGTAATGGTAATTCTAAAGCAGCAGATAATGCAGCTCTAACTGCATAGGGAGATTGACATCCTGCCCATACATTCAACTTACCATCTGGCTCTGCTTGGGCAATAGTACTATGGGTTTCAATAGGAGAGTGTTGGATATGAGGTACATAATATTCATTTTCAAAAATATAGTCTGCCTCAGCAAATCCCTTGTTAATATCCCCTTTTATAATTTTATAATGGTTGCTTATATTCGTTCCTGGTTCCGGAAAGAAAATACTCCCATGTTTGTATTCACCTAAATCCTCATGTACCAATGGTGCATCCTTTGCAATTGCATCTTTTATTCCATATACTCCAGGTAATTTCTCATATTCCACTTCAATTAATTCACAGGCTTCAGTTGCTATTTCTACAGTATCAGCTGCAACCGCTGCCACTGCTTCTCCAGCATATCTAACCTTATCTACTGCTAAAAATGTTTTGTCTTCAAGATATAATCCAACCCGTATAGGTATATCCTTACCTGTTATAACAGCCTTCACCCCTGGTAATTTCTCTGCCTTACTTGTATCAATACTTAAAATTTTTGCATGAGCAAGGGGACTTCTTTTCGCCTTAGCGTACAGCATCTTTGACATTTTAATATCGTCAGTGTATTTAGTATATCCAGTAACCTTTTTTATTCCGTCTACTCTTTTAATACTCTTACCAACATAATCCATCTATTCGTCCCCCCGTTCCTTAGAATTTTGTTTTGAAATATCCATAATAGCATCTATAATTTTTTTATATCCTGTGCAACGGCATAAATTCCCACTAATCGCGCTCTTAACCTCATCTTCATTTGGAGTTGGATTTTTCTTAAGTAATGCCTTAGCAGACATTATCATACCTGGTGTACAAAAACCGCATTGTAATGCAGCATTTTCAATAAAGGCTTCTTGCAATGGATCTAAATTATATCCATCAGAAACACCCTCTATAGTAGTAATTTCTTTTCCATCTGCCTCAACTGCCAGCATTAAACATGAATTAACAGCCTTGCCATCTACAAGAACTGTACAGGCACCACATTCTCCTGCCCCGCAGCCTTCCTTAGTACCTGTCAAATCTAAATCTTCTCTTATATATTTTAGCAAGGTTTTATTTGGATCTACTTGCTTATTAACTTTTTCTCCATTAATAGTAAAGTTTATTTCAACCATATGTTTTTCCTCCTAAGCTTCTAATAATTTTTTTATAGCTCTTTTAGTCATAACTTCCACCATTTCAGAACGATAATCCTTTGATGCACGAATATCTGTAATAGGTGTTGCTGTTTCTCTGGCAACCTTAGCAGCCTGTAAAACAGTTGCATCGGTTACATCTCCATTGTTAAGTATTTCTTCTGCCTTAAAAGCTCTTATTGGAGTCGCTGCAACAGAACCCAAAGCAATTTTATATTGATTTTTATCATCTTTAAAGGCAGCTACAGCAACAGTACTAAGGTCAACTTCTGCTCTACGAGCATTTTTTAAATATACGCCTTTTCCCTTCACTGTGGGAATGGTAATTGATACTACAATTTCCCCTAATTCCAGACTATTAGTTCTCGGGCCGGTAAAAAATTCGTGAATTGATATCGTTCTTTCACCCTTTTCCACATGATAAGTATTTATTTTTGCATTTAATACAAGTAAGGAAGTTGCAGTATCAGCTAAAGGTGAAGCATTACAAATATTACCAACTAATGTTGCTCTATTTCTTATTTGAACAGATCCAACAGTATGAGCTGCATCTGCTAAAAATGCATAATTTTTATTAATTTCATCAATTTCACCCAACTCATTCATAGTTGTTAAAGCTCCTATAGTGAGACCAACTTGATCATCAAAGCTTATTCCTCTCAATTCTTTGATACCTTTAATATCTATTACTAGCTCAGGTTCAATTAGATTTTCTCTTAATCTAACAAGAAGGTCCGTGCCACCATTTAATATTGTTGCTTTTCCGTTTTTTTCTATAAGTAATTTACTTACTTCATCCAGCGTTTTGGCTTTAATATAATCATACTTATTCATACTTTGCCTCCTATACCTTATCGATATTTTCTTTATGAATTTTTTTATTTATGTTTTATACTTTTATCTAAAAGAATTCTACAATTTAAGCTTCTATCCTTTGTATTATTATTACAAAATAACGATACTTAAATAGTAATTATTTTAATTATGATACATACACATTACTTTTGTTATTATTTTCCTCTACTATTTTCATATTTATATTTTAATATATTACCCTTATATAGGTCATTTTTATCATCTTTATGAAAATAATTATAAATTAATAATAATTAATAATATTTTGAATATATTACTAGGTGAAAAGGTTTTATACTCCTAGTAAATACATCTAAATTATTAGTGGAGGTAGAAAATGAACAGGGAAAAGCTCATAACTATATTTAAATATTTACTTATTTCTACTTTGTTTTTAATGTTTGTCCTAGCGGGTACTGCATCTGGAATTGTATATACCTATATTGATGAAAGTCCACCTTTGGATTTAAGTAAATTTGATTATATACAAACCTCTGTAATTCTTGATACTAATGGTGATTTTTATGAAGAATTACAAGGAAAAGAAAAAAGAGAAATTATAAGTATAGATATTATACCTGATCATGTAACTAATGCATTTATTGCTATTGAGGATGAACGATTTCGTGAGCATTTTGGAATTGATATACAAGGAATAAGTCGCGCCTTATTTGATGGAATAAAACAAAAGAACCCTACAGTTGCTGGTGGAAGTACCATTACCCAGCAATTAATTAAATTAACCCATTTAACTCCCAAAAAAGAAATTAGTAGAAAAATCAAGGAAGCTTATCTTTCTATAAAATTAGAAAAAATTATAGATAAAGATGAAATACTTGAAAATTATTTAAATAAAATTAATTTTGCCTATGCTCATGGTATACAAGCAGCTTCTAATACATATTTCAGAAGAGATGTTGAAGAACTATCCATAGCTCAAGCAGCTGTTTTAGCTGCTATTCCTAAGGCTCCTACCCACTATAAACCATATATTATTGAAGAAAAAGAGGATGTTAGTTATGGCATTTCCTTTGATGAAGATGGTAATGTTCTTTACTCTTCTAAAAATCAAGGTCGTGCCTTAGCAGTTATTAAAAAGATGAAGGAATTATCATTTATTGATGAAAAAGAATATGAAGAGGCAAAAAAACAATTGCTTAATAATGATTTGGGCTTAAAAGCGCCTCCGACCACTAACATGTATTCCTATTTTACTGATGCTCTATATGAACAGGTAGTGCAAGATCTTAGAGATAAATATTACTCGGATCTGTCAATAGAAGAATCCCGTGAAAAAGCTGTAGATTATTTATTAAACAGCGGTTTGAAAATTTATTCAACCATAGATGTTAATATTCAGTCATTAATGGATAAAAATTTTCAAAATGATAAGCTTTTTCCAAAACAATCCTCAAATGCCAAGAAAGCTTCAAAGGAAAAATCCAAGGAATTAAATCAAGATATTAACTATAATCCTGAAGGAGCTATGGTTGTTATAGAAAATGTAACTGGAGAGGTTAAAGGTATAGTAGGAGGCAGAAACAAAGAAGGTAATCTTACTTTAAATAGAGCATTGAGAGGCTTTCAACCGGGTTCATCTACAAAACCTCTTACTGTCTATGCTCCTGGAATAGATAGTAAAAAAATAACCTTAGCCACAACCTATGATGATGTTCCAATTAAAGTACCTATTCCAGGACAAGATGATTGGCCCCCTCGTAATTCTGGTGGAGGTAGCTCCGGAATGACTACTGTTCGTAGAGGTTTAACACGCTCCTTAAATGTAGTTGCAGTTCAGGCACTCTTTGATATTGGACTTGAAACCTCCATAGAATATGGTGAAAGATTTGGATTAAATATGAAAGGTGCTACCCCTGCAGCTTTAGCCTTAGGAGGATATAGTGAAGGTCAAACACCGTTGGCAATGGCTAGCGCATTTACTACCTTTCCTAATATGGGTGTTCGCAGGAATCCAATATTTTATACAAAAGTAGTGGATGCTACTGGAAAGATTATTCTAGAAAATAAAAAAGAACAAATAAATGTTGTTTCACCCCAGACAGCATATCTTATAACCGATGTATTAAAGGATGTTCCAAGGGGAGGAACAACTAATATTTCATTACCTAAAGTAGAGATTGCTGGAAAAACCGGTACAACTGATAAGCAAATGCATGCTTGGTTTGTTGGCTATACGCCTTATTATACTTCTGCAGTTTGGTATGGCTACGATAATAATAAGATAGTAGCAAATGGTAAAACTTATAATTTAAATATTAATATATATGGTGGTTCTAAACCTGGACCAGCACTTATGTGGGAAAAGGTAATGAGGGATATTCATAAAGATTTAGAACCTAAACCATTTCCACATATGCCCAAAGGTATAAAAAAAGCTAAAATAGATACAGTCTCTGGAAAAATTCCCACATCCCTTAGTTATAAGGATCCCCGTGGTTCTAAAGTTATTACAGAATTGTTCATATCGGGTACCATACCTACTAAAAAGGATAATTATCATATTTCTATAGGTGATAAAGTATATATTCAAAAACCAGGAGATCGTTTTCCATCACCAGTAAAGCCAGTTAATCCAGGATATCATCCAGAAAACAGAGGCAGCATAATAGCTATTTCGCCATCACAAAAAAAACAAATATTAGAAATGATAGAAAAAGAAAAACTAAAAAAAGAGGATGAGGAAAAAGCTGCAGAAAAACAGATTAAAGAGGATACAGAAGAAAAAAAACAGGAAGAAGAAAGTGAAAAGAAAAAGGATCAATTACCCGAAAACACTGAAGAAAAGTCTGAAACATAACAATTAAAAACAATAATAAGAGGCGGGATTATCGCCTCTTATTCTATGATGATATATTTAAGCACTATAGAGTATCCAAATCTATTATGCATTTCTCACATTATAATAAAATCACATTGGACTTTTCACATTGCTTAACCATATCCTTTGGCCATATTGATGCTTGGACTTCTCCTATATGAGCTTTTTTTAAGAAAAACATACAGAGTCTAGATTGACCAATACCTCCCCCGATAGTAAAGGGTAATTTTTCTTCAAGCAATAATTTATGAAATTCTAATTTTTTTCGTTCTTCGCAACCGCTTAATTTAAGTTGTTCTTCTAATGCCTTCTTATCTACCCTAATACCCATTGATGACATTTCTAGTGGTATTCCAAGAATCGGATACCAAAATATAATATCGCCATTTAATAACCAATCATCATAATCAGGTGCTCGTCCGTCATGCTTTTCTCCAGAATTTAGTATATGCCCTATTTGCATAATAAAAACTGCACCTTTTTCTTTAGCTATAGCATATTCTCGTTCATTTGCATCCAGTTCTGGATATTTTTCTTCTAATTCTTGAGATGTAATAAAGAAAATTTCTTCAGGTAATATCTTTTCTATCTTAGGATATAGCTCTAATAAATAATTTTCTGTTTCTTTAAATACACTATATATTTCCTTAACAACTGACTTTAATGTAACTAGATTTCTTTCCTCTTTTTTTATAACTTTTTCCCAATCCCATTGGTCTACATAGATAGAATGAATATTATCTAAATCCTCATCTCTTCTAATAGCATCCATATCAGTATAAATTCCTTCACCAACTTCAAATCCATATCTTGATAGTGCCATGCGTTTCCATTTTGCAAGAGAGTGAACGATCTCTGCTCTCATATCACTATCACCTTTTAAATCAAAAGAAACAGGTCTTTCAACTCCATTCAAATTATCATTCAATCCGCTTTCAGGTTCTACAAATAATGGGGCTGAAACTCTTGTAAGGTTTAATTTATTCGCAAGACTTCTTTCAAAAAAATCTTTAATTGTTTTTATACCAACTTCAGTTTCTCTAAGACCTAATATTTGTTTATATTTCTTAGGTATTATTAATCCGTTTAACATTTAAATGCCTCCTATTAAGATTATTTTTAGTAGCTTAAGTAATATTAAACATGGCCATGTTTATTTATATAAATTAATAGAAACAAATATAAAACTGATTCTATTAAATAAAAAAAGCCCCTCATCTCTATATAATAGAGACGAAAGACTGTTTCTTCCGCGGTACCACTCTAATTAGTAAAATACTCTCTTTATCAGTACGGAAGATTATTATCTTCGATACTGTCCAATTATAACGGTTTGGTTCCGGCTAAGCCTACTTTCATTTAGATTTCGGTTAGATACTCAGGGATGTTCTTCATTAAAGGTATTGTGTTGGTCTTTCACCATTACCAACTCGCTTAAACAAATCCCTATAATTACTCTTCCCATCATCGACTTTTTCATATTACATAATTTTTAATTAAATTTGATTATAAATGTATTTTGTCCATATGTCAAGAATTTATAAAATAAATTTATAAAATAAATTGCAAATTTTTTTTAAATGTTTAGATAGAGATTTCCTCTTTATTTGGCTTATACCTATTATCAAAGTATTCCTTTAATTTATTTGGTCCAGCAATGATATTCTTACCAATGAATAACGAACCATTTTCCATAGTCTTTATACCCCATTTAACTAAACTTATACAGCCATATTCAATTTCAATTGCTGTTATACAACGAGGATGAACACAACTACCATCGTTAAAGTATAGAGGTTCACCTACTTCTGGAAACATAGGTCTATGGGTATGACCTGCGATAAGCATATGTTTTTCTTTAATAACCCAATCTATAAGTTTACTATCAATAGTATCCTTTTTTTTATAATTTTTAGCGGGACTCGCCTTATCCTTTATACCATGGGATTCAAATGGTCTCCATAAATTTCTTACTAAAAATTCAGCCAGTCTCCATAAATTATAATTAAAAAAATCAACTTGATGCCCATGCACAAGGAAAATCTTGTTATTTGTTTCCCTATGTTTTAAAACTAATCCTTCGTGCATTTTTATATTATTAAAAAGAGGTATAAGCTTTTTCTCTCTTCCATCATAATATTGATACATATTTTTTTCTATAAAACTTTTATCTTTTTTTATCATATCATGATTCCCATATATATTATAAAATCTTCCTTCATTATGAAATTTAGATAAAAGCCAAAAAACATCCTTGTGCATATATAGAATATCTGTAAACTTTTTATTTTCCCAAAGTTCATCACCATCACCAATTTCTATATAAGTAAAATTATTATTATAATAAAAATTTAACGCAGTAAAATAATAACTTTGATTTTTAGCAAAATTATCTCCCCAAGTACCGTCTCCTCTATGGCAATCACTCATTAAAACAATCTTAGAATAGTCGTCAAAAATAATTTCTTCTGCAGACTCAAACACTCTAGATAAGTGTTCTAAACCATTCAATTTTATCCCCCCCAACCCCAATGAGGCTCTACAATTTGTTTCATTTTTTGTCTTCAAGAGTAATTTTAAATAATAATAACTAGGGCTCCAATTATAGGCAACAAAAATGAAACCCTAGCAGTGTTCCCATATTAATAAGATAAAGTATCTATTTATAAAGATATTTTCTGATATCTTCAAAACTACTAAATAGTTCTTTTACTTTACCTATATTTAAGATATTATAGAAAATTTCAGGAGACATTTCCTGAACTGCCATTATTTTTTCAGGAAATTCATCATAATCACTGGTAAGTTCACGATAAGTGTCACATAATAACTTGTTTTTTCTTTGGGTAATCCTATCTGTCTCAGCTATACGAGTAATAGGCTGAGATGTTTTAGGTTCATCAAATATAATACTAACCCTTTTGTCTTTTATAGAAATTTTATCGTCTTCATAGCCTGCGTTTCTTAACCCCTCTACAAAAGCATTTCGCATTATTTCATCCTTTAATGTAATCTCCAAATGCATTATCAGCTCTGAAGGTTCAGAAAACTCTCCAAGGTAAAAACCTGTTAGCCACCAGTGTTTATCTTTGCCTTCAAAAAGTGTCTTCCCGTTTTTATAAAGTGAATAAGACAATTCTAATAAATCCTCATCGCTTGCACAATTATAAAAAGTTCCATTAAAAACACCGGGTATATTTAGATCCGGTCCATCTGTTGTGTATACTCCCACCTCACAACCGGTGTTCATTCCATATTGTCCTTTCCAAAACTCTATCATCCACCTTTTTCCATCATATTCAAAGTAAATAGGTTCACAATCTATAATCATACTCAGTGGAGCAGCGGCTTCATCATAGAGTCTAGAATATCCCATCTCCCTCTGCCATGCATCTATTTTGGTATAGAATATGTCCTGATAAGGATCATAGTTATAACCAGCAGCATCAATTTTTTCAAATATCTCCTCTAAATCCATTTTTTTATCTTTTTTTGGTGCGCTTGTTTTAGATTTATAAAAATATATAACTAATATACAGAAAACAATAATCGAAATAGCCCAGAATAATATATTGAAACCATCAAAGTTCTCTAACATATAAACCACCTCAGATATTTATTTATAACATAATATTCCAAAATCATATATAATGTTAAAGATATTTAATTTTGTTTTATCCATTTGGTGAACAAATGAAATTTCTACTACATAAAAAAAGCCTAAGTGCTATTATAATAACACTTAGGCTTTTTAGCTTTCCAACTACTTATTATTCATATTGTAGAATCCTTTTTACAACTTCTCTTCTTTTTGCATTTATTTTATCAAAATCCATATTTGGAATATAAAAACCCTCTAAACGATCATGGACTAGTTTTGCTTTATTTACACTTTGTATTGCTTCATTTAATAATAACTGATACATTTTTTCGTCAAATTCAAGTTCTTCTTGATAGTTCGTTAATATATTAATATCTACTAATTCATCTAAGTCAATTACCATAGTAGCTTTATTTTTGAATTTATTATTATTAGTAAGGGCTAAATTTAATTCTGGGATAATTACATCTTCAATCAATTCAGGTTCAAAGGGTGTATGATATATTTCAACATCAAATCCTAATGCTATTGCCCTTTTAGAAACCTCAAATAATAATTCTGACCAACCTGTTCCCCAATTACCTTTTATATAATAAATATTCTCCATGACTCCTACAGTAGTTTCTAGATAGTCAATTACGCCTTTAGGAGTTATTGCACTTCCAAATAAGTGTCTTTGATAGGCTGACCTTTTCTGTTGTTTAAAATCCCTAAATATATTATTTAACAACTCTTCTTGAATCCTATAAAATTCATATATATTTCTTTTATCTTCATAAATTACGGTAATATCCTTTATAATCAGATTAAGAGCCTTTAAATACTGATAAGCTCTAGAAAAACATCTTCCAACATCCTTATTGACTTCCATTAATTCTTCTTTCTTAATCTGTATGTTTTTTACATCCCAATAATCTCCTAAATTAATAATCTCGTCTACAGCACCAGGGTTTTTAGGGTCATTCATATGTGGTGCTGTCCCATCTATTAATGCGACTTTTAACTTTGGTATCACAAGTCCGTCAAGAGAATTATTAGAAGAAGAACAATAATGTTCTTCAATAGAGAATCCTCTATCAACCATTTCATTACCAATTTTTTTCATAAAATTAGATTTTCCAACACCGGGTCCACCCTTTAAAATGAAAACTCTATTTGCATCGGGCTTAATAATGTAATCAAAAAAAGAATAAAACCCTCGAGTTGTGTTGCCTCCCGGGAAAACCTTCCTTACTATTTTATAATCATCCATACAATACCTCCTATTTAATCTGGTATTTAAATTCTAACTATAATCATTATATGTAGAACCATTATTTTTGATTAAAATATTTCAATGTTAGATTAATAAGCAATACTTTTTTATACAATTAAAACTCTATATGTTACACAGTATGTTGTCTTTTTTAATAAAGAATTGTATTATATATATAATGTAATCTTGAAAGGATGATTTTCATATGAGTACTGCAGATAAAATATATAAGAATATGTGTAATAAGATTTTAACTGAAGGAGTTAGTACTGAAGGTGAAAAGGTTAGACCCCATTGGAAAGATGGCACATCTGCTTATACAATAAAGAAATTTGGTATTATAAATGAATATGATTTGTCAAAGGAATTTCCCATTATTACGCTTCGTCCAACTGCTTTTAAAAGTGCAATAGATGAGATATTATGGATATGGCAAAAAAAGAGTAATAATGTGAATGATCTGAATTCAAAAATCTGGAATAGCTGGGCTGATGAAAATGGCTCTATTGGCAAGGCATATGGCTACCAATTAGGTGTAAAACATAAATACAAAGAAGGTTTATTTGATCAAGTTGATAGAGTATTGTTTGATCTTAATAATAATCCAATGTCCAGAAGAATCATGACAAATATTTATACACATGAGGACCTTAATGAAATGAATCTATATCCCTGTGCATATTCAATGACCTTTAATGTAGAAGGTAATAAATTAAATGCAATACTAAATCAAAGATCCAGTGATGTATTGGTTGCAAATAATTGGAATGTAGTTCAATATGCAGTACTTTTACATATGTTTGCCCAAATAAGCGGTTTTAAAGTGGGAAAACTAATCCATGTTATTTCCGATGCCCATATTTATGATAGACATATTGATATGGTAAAGGAGCTTATCGGTAGAGAAGAATATCCAGCACCAATATTTAAAATAAATTCAGATATTAAAAACTTCTATGACTTTAAAGTTGAAGATTTTCAATTAATTAATTATAAGGCTGGAAGTCAGATGAGAATTCCTGTTGCTATTTAGGAGGTAATATATGATTAGTATGATAGTAGCTATAGACCAGAAAAATGGAATAGGTAAAAACAATGGCCTGCTTGCCCATATAAAGCCTGATTTACTCTATTTTAAAAGCATTACTGAGGGTCATACAAATATAATGGGATATAATACTTACATGTCTTTACCTATTAAACCTTTACCTAATAGAAATAATATTGTTATCACAAGAAAACAAATTAAGATAGAGGGTGTCACTGTATTACATAGTATAGAAGAAGCATTAAAATGGATTGAGCAATCTGATGAAGAAGAAGTCTTTATTTGCGGTGGAGCAAACATTTATGAGCAATTTATGCCCTATGCAGATAGATTATATATAACTCATATTTTTCACGATTTTAATGCTGAAGTATTCTTCCCATCTATTTCAAAGAAATGGAAAATAGTAAGCACCAAGGCTAACAGAGAAAATATCGAACATAAATATCCTCATTTATTTACAATTTATGAGAAATAATCTTCCGGGACGCATTCAATGCGTCCCTTACTGTTTTTTTATATGAATTTTTAATTATAATTGAAATCTTGTATATTCCAATTATTGAATTTATTTTTATTCCCATTATTTTTTGGCTTTAAATTATCATAAAAATGATAAAATCTATCAAAGAAATGGGATGAATCACATTCCTCTTGGGGTGCTTGTCCTTGTAAATATATTTTTATTTCTTTGTTTTCCTCTGGGCATCGTCCTTCAACAAAAAGCTTTCCATTACTATTATCAATAGCAACTCTTTCAACCATTCTATCTTGAAAGTATGAGTATTCCTTAGAAGGTATTATAATATCTGCTACATCTTCTTCGGCAATTTCTTCTAATTCATTTATATCTCTATTTGGAAGTAATATAGTTACAGTAGTGACATCCTCATAGGTTGTTACTGACTCTAATTCATTTGTAGCTATCAATTGATTATTTAATATATTGTTCATATAATCCCTATAAATACTAGCCGAGATACTACTTCCCCCATTTAATTCGAGGTTATCCTCATTTCCTAACCAAATTGATGTAGCTAATGGCTTAACAAAACCAGCAAACCATAAATCATTTTTATTATCTGTAGTTCCTGTTTTGCCTGCAGTATAAATGGGTAATCGTGCATTAGTACCTGTTCCTCTATTTACAACATCTGTTAGCATATCTTCTATTTGATCTGAGGCATCTTTTGATAATACCTGCTCAACTTCTAATTGTTGATCTTCCTTTGAATAAATAATATTTCCCTTTGAGTCTTCAACCTTTTCAATAAAATATGCTTCCTTATATAGACCATCATTAGCAATTGCACTATAGGCATTTGCAAGTTCTAAAGGAGTTATGCCATGGGTCATTCCTCCTAGGCCTGTAGCAAGTTGATAATCATCCTTTACCAATGTACTAATCCCATAATTCTCAAGATATTCTATAGTCTTTTCTACTCCCAAATAGTTCATAACCTTTACTGAGGCATTATTAAGGGAATTTACCAGTGCTTCCCTAGTAGTTACATACCCCCAATACTTTCCTCCATAATTTTCAGGTTTATACTCGTTAAAAACAGTCGGTTCATCTAAAACAATGGTATTTCCATCAATTAAACCTTCATTTATTGCCCCTGCATAATATAGTGGTTTAATAGTAGAACCAGGTCTTCTTGGTTTTTTTGCCATATCAATATCCCTAACTCCACCATAATAGGATAAGATTCTACCTGTCTCTGGTTCAATAGAAACCAAGACACCATTAGCCACCTCACCTAAACCATTATTCTTTATTCCATTTTGAATAGCTGCAATAGCTTGCTCCTGCATGGATTGATTTAAGGTTGTATATATCTTATATCCTCCATTTTCAAGTTCATATTCTGCCATTTTATAAATTTCTTCTTCATCTAAATTTTCTTTTTCTTCAATATTTTTTGAGAAATGACTAATTAATTTATTTATTACTTGATTTACAAAATGTTGGTTACCTTCTTTATATTTGCCTACAAAACCATTATCCTTATTTTCAACAATTTCAATTTCTTCCTTTTTAGCCTTATCTGCTTGTTCTTGGGTAATATCTTCTACGGCTACCATTCTATCAAGCACAATTTCTTGTCTGTTTTTTGCTCTTTCAAAATGCTTTGTTGGATCATAGGCACTAGGTGCTTGAGGTAATCCTGCAATTAATGCACTTTCTGCCAAGGAGAGCTCCCATACATCCTTACCTAAGAAACGAGTACTAGCTTCCTGTACTCCATATACTAGTTGTCCTAAATATATTTCATTTAAATACATTTCTAAAATTTTATCCTTTGAGTATTTACCTTCTAATTGTAATGAATAAAATAATTCCTTAATCTTTCTGGTAAAGGTTTTTTCATTTGTCAAAAAAAGATTCTTTGCAAGCTGTTGTGTAATGGTGCTTGCTCCCTCTTTCAATTCACCCTCTTTAATATCAACAAAAATAGCTTTAACTAGTCTTATAATATCAAAACCAGAATGAGAATAAAATCGAGAATCCTCTACTGCAACAATTGCATTTTTTAGGTGCTCAGGTATATTATCAAGCTCTACATAGGTTCTGTTTTCATTATATATCTCTCCAATTAACTGTTTATCGGAAGAAAAGATTTGACTCTTTTCCTTAGGTTGATACTCATAGGATGATATATTAAGCTCACTAGTATTACATGATACTAATATCATAATAATAATCGTTAATAATAATACTAGGATAAGTAATTTTTTATATTTCACATTAATCTCCTCTTTGTTGTAGTGTCATTTGCATTATGCACAAAAAAATGATTTTCTATGATAATTTGCCTACCGGTTTTCTAACCTTATTTTTAAATTTAATAGGTCTTCTGGTAAGTCAGCCAGAAACTCTTCATATTTCCCGCTACGAGGTAGTTTAAATCCCAATATTCTTGCATGAAGTGCTTGTCTTATAATATGTTTTGAAGACTCTTTGTTATATAGAGTATCTCCTAATAATGGATGTCCAATGTAATCCATGTGCACTCTAATTTGGTGGGTTCTACCTGTTTCAAGCTCAATTTCCACCAATGATGCGTTCTTATACTCATTTATAACCTTGTAATGGGTTATAGAGTTGCGTCCTTCTTTTAATACACTTCTTTTAATATCTCCCTCTAAGGCTAATCCAATGGGAGCATTAATAGTTCCTTGTTTTTCATTTAAGATTCCTTCTATAAAAGCCCAATATATTTTCTTCACTTTATTAGTTTCCATTTGTCCTTGTATGTTTTGATGGGCAAATTTGTTCTTTGCTATTAATATAAGTCCAGATGTATCCATATCTATTCTATTAACAAACCGAATTTTACAAGATATACCTTCACTCTCCCAATGATATGCAATAGCATTAGCAAGGGTATCATAAATATGACCCTTCGTTGGATGTACTACCATATTGGGCTTTTTATTAATCAATAAAACATCATGATCTTCATAGATAATATCTATAGGTGTAGGATTAGGAGCTGCATCAATTTTTTCCTCACCCATTTCTACCGTTATAATATCATCTTCCCATGCAGTTTTATACCACTCTGTTTTCTTATTATTTAATAGTATAAACCCATTATCTTTAATATTTTTAAAAAATCGGGTAGACATTGAATATTCTTCTCTAAGTATATCTTTAATTCTCATACCTTGATATTTTGATTCTACTTTATAATTTAACCTATGATGATTTTCCTTCATATTTTCACATCCATTATTATAAATATTTAGTAATACAGGCTTTATATATTTATATCATCCTATAGATTATTCTCTGATTTTATTATTATATCATTAAAACCTTGATATACTAAGGTTTAGTAAATTAGAATTTTATTTAGCTATAGAACACTTAATTTCATAGACGCGTTGTTGTCTGAGCCTTAACTAATTTTAATTATTTAATTCCCAACCCTTTAAAAACGGATAGGGATTTATTGCCGTATTCTTTTCATACATACCAAAATGCAGATGATCTACAAACTTTCCACTCGTTCCTTCAGGTCCATATCCTGTATTCCCTACATAACCTAAAATGTCTCCCTTTTTTATTTTCTCTCCTATTTGAAATATTTTTTCATAGCTATCTAAATGAGCATAATAATAATATATGTCATCATCTCCTGTTATTCCAATTCTCCATCCCCCTAATTCATTCCATCCAATATTTTTAATTTTGCCATTACCTACTGATACTATAGGAACTCCCTTTTCTGTAATAATATCTATTCCTTCATGTGTTCTTTCCCCTCCATAGGTGCGTTCTGCTCCCCAACCATTATCATATTCATAGGAAATATTATCTGGTATAGGAAATTCTTTATTTCTAAGAACCTTATCTATTGCTACAAATTTATTGGTATTTTTTATTAGTTCATCCTTAAAATCCACACCCCTAAGACTAATTAGGGCACTTTCTATTTCATAATTATTTGACTTATAGAAAGATATAAATTTTTTAATATTACTATTATTTATATGGTTTTCTAAATTTCCATCCATATCATTAATTGCAGCAAAATAATACCATTCTATATTATATGAATGTTCTAAAGAAAAATAAAATTCTAAAGCTTCCGATGAAATATCCTCTATATCATAAACCTGAGATGATATAAGAAAAATCCTGTTAATAAGTATTAATAATAGCAATATTGCTAATAACAAACCTATAATATATACTCTGCTATTACTATTTTTAAATTTTCTTCTTCTATTAACAAACAAAAGAAAAATACCTCCCATAATTCTATTTGAATTCCATATAAGATTCCTGATATTTCAATATTATTCTTTTTAAATAAAAAAATACCTCCTATTTGGAGGTATGGTTAGCCCAAAATGCCGTCCCCTATATTTTGAATACCTAGCCTAAACTAGGTGGGTGTTCTGTTTAAATATTCTGTCTTCCTTTAAAAAAGGCTTGACATCCAATCTAAAACCCGAACTCCCAGAAAAATGATGTAGGTTCAAAATAATAGGGATCATTTCGTACATCTCAGGATTATGTCAACTATATATTTCTTGGTTTTATTGTAGCAAATAACAAATAAAATTTCAAGGTGTAAATATCTGTAAAAATAATGAATTATTAGTTATAATTGGCTAATATCATTTAAAATGCTCTATCTTACTTTATTTTTTAGGCTATTATTGTTCTTGACAATTTTATATTATTCTAACTCAATTGAAATTGACTTGGTCTCTTGAATGCATAATATATGTGGTTGTTCTTCAAAAAAAGACTCCCTAAAGAATAAGAAGTACTTATTGGTGGGACGTACAGGACTCGAACCTGTGACTTTCACCACGTCAAGGTGACACTCTACCAGCTGAGTTAACGCCCCATATATTTGGAGCGGGTAAGGAGAATCGAACTCCCGTAGCCGGCTTGGGAAGCCGGTGCTCTACCACTGAGCTATACCCGCTAATTAAATGATAATATAATTTTAACAAATAAAAACATTATAAGCAATATTGATTTATACTTTAGTTATTAATATAGTTATTAATTATTTATATTCATTTTTTGTTATGCATAAGCTTATTATAGTATAATTTATATAAGTTTATAATAAAGGGTGATTATATGAATATAAACTCAATAAAGGAAAAAATTTTAAACTATTCTAAAAACTTGGATGGTCTGTACCGTTATTATTCTATTCTTGTACCAATAATAAACATTTCTGATGAACTTCATCTGTTATTTGAAGTAAGATCAAATAAATTAAGAAGGCAACCGGGTGAAATTTGCTTTCCAGGAGGAAAAAAAGAATTAGGTGAAACTTTTGAAGAAACAGCTATCCGTGAAACTATGGAAGAATTAAATATTAAAAGGACAAATATTGAACTTATTGGAGAGTTACCCTCAGTTAGTACACATTATAATAATATTATACATCCCTTTGCTGCAATTCTACATAATATTACGGTTTCAGATATCTACTTTAATAAAGCTGAAGTAAATAATATATTTACAGTACCCCTTAGTTTTTTTATAAAAAATTCACCCCTTCAGCACTATATTGTAACAGAACCGAATCCGCAAGATGGATTTCCTTATCATCTTTTACCTAATGGAGAGGACTATCCTTGGTTTAAAGGTAAATATCCTGTATATTTTTATCAATATGAATCCTATGTAATTTGGGGGTTAACAGCAAAAACAATCTTAAATATGATTGAAATTATTAAATAATAAAAAAAGATTTATCTAATACCTCCCAATTCCATTAAGTTTAAAGTTAATTCTTAATAAAGCTCTTAGAAATAATGGAATTTTAAGTCTGTATATCTTTTTTATATAGTATTAAACTAATGTCATAGGAGGTGATGACATCAGTAGAAGAAGACCATTAGTTCCGGAAGCGCAAGAAGCGCTTAATAGAATGAAAACAGAATTTTCAAATGAACTTGGTTTACATTTAAATGAAGAATATAAAGGCAATAAAAGCTCTAAATTAAATGGTGCAACAGGTGGTCCTATAGGGGGTATGATTACTAGAAAAGCTGTTGAAGAATTTGAAAAAAATCTTATTAATAAAAAATAATATATACTAAAATATCTTAACTTATGAATAATTATGCCCTCATCAAAAATTGATGAGGGCTATTTAAATCTTATTAACGTTTAATTAGCAGTACAGAAAGGTCATTTACATTTGTACCTGTGGGACCTGTTATAACTAGACCTTCGCATTTTTCAAGTGCATGATAAGCATCATTATTAGCTAGTACATCAGGAATAGATATTCCCTGCTCTTCAAGTCGCTGTTTGCTAGTATAATCACAATAACCACCTGCAGCATCTGTAGGACCGTCAGTACCGTCGGATCCTACTGAAAATATAGCCGTATTACTTAGACCACTAATCTTCTCTGCAGCTGCAAGTGCTATTTCCTGATTGCGACCTCCCAAACCTTTGCCAGTCAACTGAACAATTGTCTCACCGCCTGCAATAAATGCCATGGAGTGATCGGTATCGGCATAATATTGTGCAATTGAGGCCAAAAAGCTGCCTGCATCACGGGCAGTGCAGGTAAGCGAAGCTGTTAATACATGAGGCTCATAACCAAGCTTTATTGCAGTAGCCTCAGCGGAATTACAAAGCTGTCGTACGCTGCCTGTTATAAGTGTCTCAACATTTGTAATTTGCTTAGGAGTTTCTTTTTTTAAAAGATTTTCCATTTCCACATTTAGTTTTAAATTATATTTTTTTACTATTTCAAATGCCTGATCACAGGTAGAACTATCAGGATAAGCAGGACCTGAAGCTATCATGTCAAGAGGATCTCCGATTATATCCGATAGTACAATAGAGAACACCTTTGCAGGTTCACAAATTTGTGCAAATCTACCTCCTTTAACCGCCGAAAAACGCTTCCGGATTGTGTTCATCTCCACTATGTCAGCACCACAGGCTAGCATCTGTTTTGTGATATCTTCAAGTACAGCAGCGTCCACGAGCGGCTTTTCAAATAGAGCAGAACCACCACCAGACAATAAGAATATGACTGTGTCATCTTTCTCAAGATTTTTTACGGCTTTGATAGCTTTTTCTGTAGCTTTGAACGAATTTTCGTCTGGTACGGGGTGTCCCGCTTCATAAATTTCCAGTCCAGGAAGCTCGCCCATTGAGTGATCATATTTTGTCACCACAACACCACCATGGATTTTATCACCTAAAAACTCAGTAGCTGCTTTTGCCATTTGCCAAGCAGCTTTACCAGCCGAAATAAGTACCAGCTTTCCCTTTGGCTGTTCAAAACTTGCTAGAGCCTTTTTTACTGCCGTATCGGGTTTTGAGGCAAATATCGCCTCATCAATAATTTTTTGTGCATCAGTACGTAAGCTCATTTTTTCCCTCCGAAAGTATATATTTGTAAACGGAATAAAATCCGTAGCACACATTAAAAACAATACAAATTAATAATATTACATTATAATTAATTATTCTACAGCCTTTTAAAATTTCCTGCATAATTTTTTCTAAGCATCCTTTAACTTCTTATAATCTTTCTTTGTATATTGTTTAATCCTGGATGACTTAAATTCTTCTAGATTATCAAAAGCTGTAGATATCATAAGTTTTATTCTATTTAATTGATTTACCTCACTTGCACCTGGATCATAATCAATAGCTACTATATTAGTTCCTGGATATAATCTTTTTAACTCCTTAATCATTCCTTTTCCAGTAACATGATTGGGTAAACATGCGAATGGTTGCATACAAATAATATTTTTAGCTCCGCTTTCAATAAGCTCAACCATCTCTCCAGTTAAAAACCATCCTTCTCCTGTACTATGACCTAGAGAAACCACTTGGGAAGCTCCCTTTGCAATTTCTTCAATCGTCTTCGGAGAAATAAACCTTTGGCTTTTTTCTAATGTTTTTCTTAGATAACCTCTATAATATTCAATAATATTTATTGCTAACTTAGCAAAAATTTGTGCCCTCTTTGTCCCTGATAAATATTTATATTTAAAATCACTATTAAAGGCACTATATAGTAAAAAGTCTGTAAGCCCTGGCATTACAGCTTCTGCTCCTTCTGCCTCTACTAAATCAACTACTTTATTATTCGCTGTAGGATGAAACTTTACAAGAATTTCCCCAACTAAACCTACCTTGGGCTTTACCTCATTAGTTATTTCTAATTCATCAAACTCTTTTACAATATTTTTAATATTTTCCTTAAAGGTCTTTATTCTTGCATATTTAAGAGATTTCAAACATATATCAACCCATTTGTCATAAAGTTTATTAGATGAACCCTTAATTTTTTCATAGGGTCTAACTCTATATAGTACATTCATAAAAAGATCCCCATAGATTAAACCCATCATTGATTTATTAAGTAGTCCAATGGAATACTTGAAACCTGGATTTTTTTCAATTCCAGTGGCATTTAATGAAATAACAGGAATATTCTTAAACCCTGCATCTAATATTGCCTTCCTTAAAAACCCAATATAATTGGTAGCTCTACAGCCACCACCAGTTTGTGATATTAAAACAGATGTATTATTTAAATCATATTTGCCTGATTTAAGTGCTTCAATAAGTTGACCAATTACAATTATTGCGGGAAAACAAGCATCATTGTTAACATATTTTAATCCTACATCAGTTGCTTTGTGATCTATTGATGGAAGTACTACCATATTATATCCTGATAATCTAAATGCCTCCTGTAAAAATTGGAAATGTATTGGTGACATTTCAGGTACTAATATAGTATGTTTTCTTTTCATTTTCTTTGTGAATTTAATTTTTTTATATCCATTATCTATTTTTTTTAGTTCTATATTGTTTTTTTCTCTTTCTATCATTGTAGCCTTAAGGGAACGAAGTCTTATTCTCGCTGCTCCTAAATTATTCCCTTCATCTATTTTAACAGTAGTATAAATCCTTGAGTTACCCTTTAATATATCCTCTACTTGGTCTGTTGTCACTGCATCTAATCCACAACCAAAGGAGTTCAATTGAACTAATTCAATATCCCCTTGAGTTGTTACAAAGCTTGCAGCAGCATAAAGTCTTGAGTGATATGCCCATTGATCAACCACCCTAAGGGGTCTTTCCACTTGTCCTAAGTGGGACACAGAATCTTCAGTCAAAACAGCAAAACCTAAAGAATTTATCATTTCAGGTATACCATGATTTATATGGGGATCTATATGATATGGCCTTCCAGCTAATACTATGCCCTTTATGCCGCGTTCTCTCATTAACCTTATAGTATCCTCACCTGTTTTTTGAATATCCCTATTAAAAGCCTCTTGTTCCCTATATGCCTTTTCTACACATTGTGTAATTTCATTTTCATCTATATTAAATATTTTAAATTCTTGAAATAGCCTTTTTGCCATTTTTCTCTGATTATCATAGGGTAAAAAAGGTTTCATATATAATATGTCTTTCTCCCTTAATATATCAACATTATTATCAATAACCTCTGGATAGGATACCACAATAGGACAATTAAAATGATTGTCTGCATCTTGTTGTTCCCTTTTTTCCAAAGTAATGGATGGATAAAAAATGAATTTTATATCCTTCTCTACTAAATCTATAATATGACCATGTACCATCTTCCCTGGATAGCAAACAGATTCTGAGGGTATGGTCTCAATTCCTCTTTCATAAACCGTAGCAGAAGATCTGTCCGATAGCTCAACCCTAAACCCCAGCTCTGTAAAAAAAGTATACCAGAATGGATAATTTTCATAGATATTAAGCACCCTAGGAATACCTACTACTCCTCTTTTTGCTTGGGATATTGACAGTGGTTCATATTTAAACAATCTATTGTATTTATATTCATATAGATTAGGTAGGGATTTATTATTTTTTTGCTTTCCCTCACCTCTTTCACATCTATTTCCGGATATAAATTTTTTCCCATTATTAAATATATTTATGGTTAATAGGCAATTATTTGAACACAACCCACATCTTGAAATCTTTGTTTTAAGATCAAAATCATTTAGTTGTTCCTGATTTAGCAATGTTGTTTCATTACCTATTTTATACCTTTCCTTTGAAATTAATGCAGCACCAAATGCCCCCATTATGCCGGCTATATCAGGTCTTATAACCTCTCTTTCTGTTAATAATTCAAAACTTCTAAGAACTGCATCATTATAGAAGGTGCCACCCTGTACAACAATCTTTTGCCCTAGTTCCTCTGGATTTTTAACCTTAATTACTTTATATAGAGCATTTTTAATTACGGAATAGGATAAACCAGCAGATATATCCCCTATAGTTGCGCCTTCCTTTTGTGACTGTTTTACCCGTGAATTCATAAAAACTGTACATCTAGACCCTAGGTCAACCGGTGATTTTGCATCTAGTGCCTTTGAAGAAAAGTCCTCTATACTCATACTAAGGGACTCGGCAAAGGTATCTAAAAAAGACCCACAACCCGCAGAACAAGCTTCATTTAGAAATATTCTATCAATAACTCCATCTTTAATCTTTAAGCATTTCATATCCTGCCCACCAATATCTAAAATAAAGTCTACACCTGGGCAGAAAAAATCTGCAGCTTTATAATGGGCTATGGTTTCAATCTCACCAATATCAATATTTAAAGCTGCCTTTAATAGGTTTTCACCATAACCTGTAACAGTAGTATTGGCTATCTTTACCCCTGGAGGTAAAATACTATATAATTCTTTTAATATCTTTATAGTAGAATTTAGAGGACTTCCTTGATTACTACCATAATGAGTGTAAATGAGGGAACCCTCTCCATCAATAAGTGCTACCTTGGTGGTTGTGGAACCAGCATCTATGCCAAGAAAACATTCCCCCATAAAATGATCTATTGCTTTTCGTTTTACTGAATTTTTACTATGTCTTTCTTTAAATATATTATAATCGTTTTTAGTAGAAAAAAGCGGTGTTAAGCGAATGGATTCACTAATTGTTGAAACTCCAAATTTATCAAGATTATCTAATAATTTACTAAAAGATATTGGCTTCTCTTCCATAGAAGAAAGAGCAGCTCCAATCGCAACATAAAGTTGTGAATACTCTGGAAAAATTATTTGATTATCCTCTAGTTTTAATACTTCAATAAACCTTTTTCTTAATTCAGACAGAAAAAATAATGGACCACCTAAAAAGGCAACATTTCCTCGAATAGGACGACCACAAGCTAAACCACTAATGGTTTGTATAACTATCGCTTGGAGTACAGAAACAGCGATATCCTCCTTAGCGACTCCTTCATTTAAAAGGGGCTGTACATCTGTCTTTGCAAAAACTCCACACCTTGCCGCTATGGGATAAATAGTATTATAACTCTTAGCCAGCTCGTTTAATCCTATTGCATCTATTTTGAGTAGAGAAGCCATTTGATCTATAAAAGATCCTGTACCTCCTGCACATGTACCATTCATTCTTTGTTCTACTCCATCTTTAAAATAGGTTATCTTTGCATCTTCTCCTCCAAGTTCAATTGCAACATCAGTTTGTGGATTATAGGTTTTTATAGCTTTAGTGGAAGCAACAACTTCCTGTGTAAAAGATATATTCAAACCCTTAGCCATGCTCATGCCAGCAGAGCCAGTAATCATTATGGTAAATTGCGAACCCTTTAAAATACAAGAAGTATCCTGTATTATATTATATAGTTTTTTCTTAATATCAGAGTAATGTCTCTCATATTTACTATATATAAGTTCTTCATTACTATTCAATATAACTACCTTAATTGTGGTAGACCCAATATCTATCCCAACATGTAAAATATTGTTCATATCCTCCACAGCAAATGCTGCTCTTCCCCCCTAGCTGTTTCTAAATTATTCCTATGATTATATTATAGTCATAATAATTATTTATTCAATAACCAAAAAAAATAAATACTCGTTAATTTTTACCCATTTTATGTGTTTATAAATGGATATTGTATAATTCTCTAGATAATAAAACTATATTTAGTTACATTTGTTTTATATTTAATATTATATGTATGTTAATAGAATATGTTTTTCTCTATCTATATAAGTAGGTTTTAAGTATAACTGATTTGGATATAAAAAACTATGGCGGTGATAGTTTATACCATCACCGCCATAGTTTTATATGTTATCAATATAGTTAAGTCTTTTTATTACACTTTCCTTTCCTAAAACCGTAATGATTTTCATTAAATCAGGGCCATGCATCTGTCCTGTTAGCATTATTCGAACTGGCATAAAGAGATTTTTCCCTTTTATACCTTTTTCCTTTTGAATTTCTTTCAAAATCGCCTTTGCAGATACAGGATTTAAATCATCAATAGCCTTTACCTTTTCTCTAAAAGTTTCTATTAAAACTGGAATTTGTTCTCCTTTTAATATTTCTTTACACTCATCATCTTCATATTTAATCTCATCATTAAAGAAAAGTGCAGCCTTATCAGATATCTCTGATAAAGTAGATATCTTATCCTTTAGGGATTCAACCATCATTTCTATCCATTCATAACGATTATCAACATCATCTTGTGTAATGTATCCTGACTCTAATAAATAGGGTATAGAAAGCTTTGTAATTCTTTCAACAGAAGCTTCCCTGATATAATGGGCATTCATCCAATTTAGTTTATTTACATCAAAAACAGCTCCTGATTTATTAACCCTTTCTAAATCAAATAACTCTATTAATTCCTCCATAGAGAATATTTCTTCATCCTTTCCTGGGCTCCAACCCAGAAGTGCAATGTAGTTTACAAGAGCCTCAGGCAAATATCCTTTGCTCATAAAATCCTCTACTGCTACATCACCTTGACGCTTACTTAATTTTTTACGATCCTTATTTAGTATATTTGGTAAATGTACAAACTTAGGTGTTTCCCAACCAAATGCCTCATAAAGCAGAGCGTGTTTTGGAGTGGAAGGTAACCATTCTTCCCCACGAATAATATGTGTAATACCCATTAAATGGTCATCTACAATTACAGCAAAATGGTATGTGGGAAATCCATCAGATTTTATTAGTACCTGATCATCTAAATCATCAGTATTTACCTCAATATGTCCTCTAACAATATCTTCAAAGGCAACTATTCTATTTTCAGGCAACTTTAAACGAATTACATATTCTAACCCTGCATCAATTTTTTCTTTTACTTGTTCTTCGGTAAGACTTCTACAATGACCATCATATTTTGAAAACTGACCCTTGGCATTTTGTTCCTCTCTAATCTCTTCTAATCTTTCCTTTGAACAAAAACAATGATAAGCCCATCCATTATCTAAAAGTCTTTGTATATATTCATTATAAATAAAAAGACGCTGTGATTGTATGTAAGGTCCATTATCTCCTCTTTGTCTTATATTATTTCCCTCTATAAAAGGCCCTTCATCATGAAATACCTCTGCCCAATTCATAGATTTAATTAATCCTTCAATTGCTCCCTCAACTAATCTATTTTGATCAGTATCTTCAATTCTTAATACCATTGTTCCTAGACTTTTTTTTGCAAAAAGATAATTATATAATGCAGTTCTTAATCCTCCAATATGTAGGTACCCTGTAGGACTGGGTGCAAATCTTACTTTCACCATATTATATTCCTCCTTATACTGACAACATTTTATCATCTACTCCCTTATTTTTCAATTATATTTAATTTATTATTCTAATTGATGTAATAATAAATACATAACAACAATAAGCAAGGCTATTAACCCTGCTTATTGTTATTATTATATTATTAAATTTTACTTGTATTATAATTCAGCCTTAACTTTCTCAGCAATATCCCCTGGTACCCAAGATGACCATACATCTTCATATTCTTGCAAGAACCATAATGCTGCTTCATCGGCTTCTGCATCATTTTCTTGCATATAACCCAATGCATCACTTGTTAATTGACTGCTTGTCTCATAATTAGATAAAAATTCTACTACTTCTGGTGCTTCTTCTACTAAATCCTTATACACAACAACATCAACATCTACTGCAGGCCAAGTACATGCATTTCCATTTTCCCATAAATCATCACTATAGGGTGCTTCTTCTAAAAGAGTTAAATCATATAAGCCAGTTACCCATGTAGGTTCCCAATAATATCCCACCCATGGTTCACCAGATTGATAAGCTCCACCAAGGGATGCGGATAAGCCTGTATCAGAACCAGGACTAAAATAATTATACATCTCATTTAAACCATAAGTTTCATACTTTTGCGTAAAAATTTCATTAGTTTCAATCCATGCTGGGGGTACTCCATAGATTCTTCCCTTGGATGGATCCTCTTCGTCTTTAAAAATCTCTGGATAATTAGCTAAATCCTCAACTGTTTTCAAATCAGGTGCAATTGCTTCAATACCTCTCTCTGAATCACCTTCTATTACATAAGTAGGTACATAAAATCCTTGGGCATTATCATTATAATTTGTAGATAATTCCACTATGATACCTGATTCTATTAATTTAAAATACTGTTCTGGCATATTTTGTACCCATGCCTCCATATGGATATCAATATCTCCACTTTCAAATCCTGTTAATATGGCTGCTGAAGAAGCAGATAATATTTCTGTTTCATAACCATATCCTTCTTCTAAAATAAATTGAGTTATTGAATTATGTATTAGAGCACTATCCCATTGAGGATCAGCTAAAACTAAGGTCTCTTTTTTTCCCTCCTCAACTTCATCTTGGTTAGTCTCCTCTCCGGGATCATTCCCTGATGAACATGCAGTAAAAGATGTAAATACAATACTTAATAAAAATAGCACAATGATTATACTTAAAATCTTTTTAGCTTTAAATTTTCTCATTATATATCTTTCCTCCTCGCAAATTATAATTTTTTAATCATCTCACAACTTCATATGGTTTTTCAAGTTGTTAACATGTATGTAATTATATCAATCTGCTTAAAAATTGTCAAATTATACTATTTTTTAAAGGAAAGTGATAAAAGAAACACCTGTGATGCAGAAAAGTTTAGTTCCTTGAGAGTAAGACAGATTTTTTTACTTCATAAAAAAAGAATGCAAAATTGCACTCTTTTAATTAGTTTATTTATTTTTTAAGCTAAACCAGATAAAACTGATACCCTAACGATTATACCTAAGAAAGCTCCTTCTTCATCTACAACAGCTATTGGATATTTAGTTACTGCTGCTTTAGGAATTAAATCCTGTACATAATCTTCTGGATCTGCCGTAAAATAGTCATCTTTTATAATATCCCTTAGGGATTTTTTCTCTTTAATAGCCTCTATAGTATCATCAATAGTTATAATACCCTCTAGCTTTCTTTTTTCGCCTACTACAAATAGACTAGAGATACCATTGGATCTCATTTCCTGCATAGCAACCTTTAAACCATCCTTAACAGACATTAAAGCTGTGGTTTTTTGCATAATATTTTTGGCTTGGAAAATCTTTGAGCGATCAATATCACGAACAAAATCTTCAATATATTGATTTGAAGGATTTTCAAGAATTTCCTCAGGAGAACCAATCTGCACAACCTCTCCATCCTTCATAACTGCTACTCTATCTCCGAGTTTAAAAGCCTCATTTACATCATGGGTAATAAATATTATTGTTTTTTTCAATTTAGCCTGTAAATCTAATAACTCTAACTGCATCTCCCTACGAATTAAGGGGTCTAATGCACTAAATGGTTCATCCATTAGTAAAACATCTGGATCATTAGCTAAAGCTCTCGCTAAACCAACTCTTTGCTGCATTCCACCACTAAGTTGATGAGGCATAGAGTCTTGCCAGCCTTCTAATCCAACATTTTTAATAGCTTCAGCTGCTATCTTACTTCTTTCTTCCTTAGAAACCTTCTTTATCTCTAATCCATATTCAACATTAGATTGGATTGTCCGATGGGTAAAAAGACCAAAATGCTGGAAAACCATAGCCATTTTATCCTGCCTAAATTTCTTTAACTGCTTTTTATCATATTTTACAATATTTTCGCCATCAACAGAAATATTTCCCTTAGTAGGCTTATTTAAAAGGTTAAGGCATCGTATTAAAGTAGATTTTCCACTACCTGACAATCCCATTATAACAAAGGTTTCCCCTTCATTTACTTCAAAGGAGACATTATTCACACCCACAGCATTACCTGTCTTTTTAAGAATTTCATCCTTGGATTTACCCTGCTCTAAAAGTTTTAAAGCTTCCTTTGGATTTTTCCCAAATATTTTATACAAATTATCTACTTTTATTTTTATTGGCATAGTAAAACTCCTACCTTCTGTTTTCTTTATTATTCTGATGATTCTGGATATCTAAACTTATCTGCCATTCCTTGGGTTACTCTATCAAGAATAACAGCCATAATTACAATACTAACACCTGCCTCAAATCCCATAGCTATATCAATACGATTAATAGCTGTAATTACATTTAATCCTAAACCTCTAGCACCAACCATCGAAGTTGTAACAACCATGGAAATAGCCATCATTATTGTTTGGTTAATCCCAGTCATAATGGTAGGTAGGGCTTGGGGTAGCTCAACCTTAAATAATGTCTGCCATTTCGATGAACCAAATGATTGTGCAGCCTCCTTCATCTCCTTAGGAACTCTCCTTATAGCAAGGTTAGTTAATCTAAGAACCGGAGGTATTGCATATATAGTTGTAGCAAATACGGCTGGAACCAAACCTAGACTAAATAACATAATAGCAGGTATCAAATATACAAAGCTTGGCATTGTCTGCATCGCATCTAATATAGGTTTTAAAATTATTTCCAATCTATCGCTATATGCAGTTAAAATACCAACTGGAATTCCTATAATTAAGGATATAATAACTGATGTTATTACAAGTCCTAGTGTGGTCATTAATTCGCCCCATAGTCCAAATGTTCCAATTAAAAAAATGGTAGCTGAATATAATAAACCTGACTTCCAACTTTTTAATCTCCATCCTAGTAAGAATATTAAAATAACAACAATCCACCATGGTATTACCAATAATAATTTTTCGATATTCAATAATAAAGCTAAAGTTACATCCTTTATAAATTCAAAAAAACCTTCAAAATTTACTTTAGCCCATCTTACAAATTGATCAACATATATACCTAATTCAAATCTTAATGTTTCAGGAAAACCTCCCATAATACAGACTGTCTAATTAACTCAACAGCCCTTCTCACCTCATTCCTTATTTACTTAAAAGAGTAGTTATAATTCTAATAAAAAGAGAATATGAACAAATGAAGAAGTTTCTACATTTGTTCATATATATACTAAATCTAGTTATTGAATCGCTGCTTTGACCTTCTCAATTATATCTTCTGATGCCCATGAAGCCCATAAATCTTCATTTTCCTTTAAAAACCATATTGCGGTTTCATCGACATCTGTACCATTTTCTTGCATATATAATAGTGCATCATTCGTCAAGTCCTTACCAGTTTTATAATTTGATAAAAATTCAACTACCTCCGGAGCCTTTTCTTGCATATCCTTGTGTACTGCAACAGTAACATCTACAGCAGGCCATTCACAAGCGAATCCAGCATCTTCGCTCCATAATTCCTCAGAGAAAGGTTCATCTTCTAATAATGTCAAATCATATTTTGCCATTACCCACTCAGGTTCCCAATAATATCCAACCCATGGATCGCCATTCTCATAGGATGTTCCTAAAGAAGCTGCTAATCCTGCAGAGGAACCAGGACTAAAATAAGTAAAGGTTTCATCTAATCCATAAGTTTCATATTTTAATCTTAAAATATTATCTACTTCCCATCCTGAAGGTGAGCCATAGATACGCCCCTTGGATGGATCCTCTTCATCTTCAAATAGTTCTTTATATTTAGGTAAATCCTTAACGGTTTTAAGATCAGGAGCCATAGGCTCAATTCCTCTTTCTGGGTCTCCTTCAATTACATAGGTAGGCACATATAAACCCTGTCTGTTATCATCAAAGTTTACAGACTTTTCAACTACATTTCCACTTTCTATAGCATTATCGTATACATCCTGAATATTTTGTACCCAAGCTTCCATATAAATATCTATATCACCATTTTCTAGACCTGTGAATGTTACTGGTGTGGTGCCAGACATAATATCAGTCTCATATCCAAAGCCTTCTTCTATAAATATTTGAGCTACTGAATTATGGAATTGAATACTTTCCCATTGAGCATCAGCTAAAACAAGAGTCTCTTTATTTCCTGTATCTCCTCCCTCTTCTGTATCAGTACCTGAAGAGCAAGCTGTAAAGAATACTAGAATTAAACTCAATAGAAGAATCATAATAGTTAATCTCTTCTTGTTTTTAATTGTCCTATTCATTAATTTTATCCTCCCTTATATTTATGTTTAAAATATCAATCCAAGAACCCACAACCTATGTAATTGCAATGAGTTGTAACTTCTAATTATTATATCAATTATATATTTTAATGTCAATATTATTATGTTTTTATTTAGTAGTATATAAATTGTTTATAATAATATTATTTTTTATCCTTATAAGTATTACCCTGCTTGCAATAAGCTAATCATAAAATAAAAAATACCAGTATCTTATACTGGTATTTTTTAAAATATATCTAATATTGTTTTGATCTTGAATAATCTTTTCCTGATTTATATAGAGAAACTGAATGCCCTGCAGCCTTTAATTGAGAATCATAGGATGTATCAACAATCTTCCAGCTTCCGTTTACATATACTTCATTCCAAGAATGATAGCCTTGAACATTGGTAGCTTCACCCTTTATTAACTTTGTTGGAACTCCTACACTTCTAAGCATCCCTGCAAATATAGATGAAAAGTCATAACAAATTCCTTTTTTGCTGCTATAGGTATTATTTATACTAGGCACATACCCGCTGGGAAGCTTTGTAATAGAACTATCATATTTAATATTATTGGTAATAAAGCTATAAATTTTTTCTACCTTTTGCTTATCATTTAAGCCACTTGTCAATGACTTTGCCTTTTTTATAGCTGCCATTGAGTCGCTCCAGTTAATCATTTGTACAGATGTTAGATATTTTGCATTAGGATTAGAAGTTTTCACTTCTACCTCTTTACTTAATACATATTTATATTCCTTGCCACCTATATTTTCCATTATGCTAACTTTATATGTTCCATCACCTAGTTGCAGAGGATAGCTTTGATAAGTATTATCACCCTTTAAATCATAAGTATATCTTTCTCCACCCTTAATGACCATTATCTTTAATTTTTTATCACTTAGATATTTCGCCTTAAAAGATCCACTATTTGCATTTCCTGCATCAATTACTGGACTACCATCAACATTTTTTGTTTCTTTATTGTCATTCTCTTTAACAACATTTTCTTCTTGATATTGCTCATCTGCTTTTACACTTGTTTTAGTACTACTACTTTTCTTAGAGCTTTCTTTTTTTACTGATTGCTTTGAAGGGGAAGCTTGTACACTTTTTGTTTCTGAAGAGCTATAAACTTCTTCCTTTTTTATTGAGTCTTCCATTTTTTGCTCTTCCTCTTTTTGCTCTTCCTCTTTTTGCTCTTCTATATTTAATTCTTTTTCTTTATGTTCTACATTCTTGGCTAATTCATTTTTATCTTCTGAATTTTTTGCTGCATTCATCTCTTGATTATTTTTATTTATATCAATACTATAGATTTCTTGGGCATATACTATGCTGAATGAGAAAATAGTCAAAATAACTAATATCAAAACAATTTTACGCATTAAAATACTCTCCTTTCGGTAGCTCGGCTGCCATACATTCAAAATGCTTAGGCCCTATGGCTTTGCGCCCCAATCTTTCAATTGGTTTGCTATTATCGCTGAAAAGCAATTATGGTTTGTTAATTTCTAATTGTAGCTATTATATATTATCAGTAAAATTTTGGCAATGCTTTTCTAGCATTTACTTTTACAAATCTTATCGGTAAAAAATACAAAAAGTTTAGTACTTTTTTACAATATTTATTCTAATAATTCTGCATGTATAATTAAACGATGTGTCGCTATATATATTGGATCACATGTTATTAAAGTAAGTATTTTTTTATCTCCTTGAGGTTCAAGTACAGAAAAATCAGTAGGCTCTATGACCTTAATATCATATGCCTTATATTTATAGGTATCATTTTTAGTTTTTATAATTATATCGTCACCAATTTCTACTTCATTAAGACGATTAAATATCTTTCCAAAGGTATAGCTTCTATGTCCTGCAAGTGCCGTATTTCCAACCTCACCTATCGGTGCTGTGCCTTTAAAATAACCCGCACCCCACTTAAGGTCTTCATTATTAGTGCCATCAATAATAAGTATATCCACATCAATCTTAGGAATTTCAATAGTCCCTAACATCTTAGGGTGGTAATTTTCCTGCTTTGGCTTATCGTCTTCATTAAATATATTGGTTAGGTTAAGAAAATTGTTTATCCTATCTTCTTCAATATCTTGTTCAACATCATCACTATTTACCCATTCTTGCATTATTTTATGTTTTTGGTATTCATTATAGGCTTTACCTATAAGAGGATATAAAATTAGAATAATTCCAACTAATATAAGAATTACAGAAATTTTCCTTCTCATCTGTTTTGCCCCCATTTTATAATTAATAGGAGGCTTAGCCTCCTATTAATTTGTAATTATGCTATCTTTTCTTTCTAATAATACTACCTAGAAGCGTAAGCGCTATTCCTGCTCCATAGAATAAGGTGTCTGGTGTACCACCTGTTTGGGGAAGCTTTGCTCCACCAAGAGGGGTTTCCTCATCCTCAATTTCTATGATTTCATCTTCATCCTCTGGGTCTTCCTTTGGATCCTCTGGATCTTTTGGATCAGCAGGACTTAGTGGTTCCTCAGGATCTTCAATATCTTCAATTTTTTCATATATAAATATAATCTCTTGGTCATGATCTTCTTCGGTTAGTGTTACACTTTGAGTCTTATCATTCTTAAGTATATAGCCTTCAATATCAATTGCATTTTCCTCATAAGTGTCTAATGCAAGTTCTTCTTCAAACTTACTATCTGCCAATTCGTTTCCTTCTTCATCCAAATATTTTACGATTAAACTTCCTAGTACTACTTCTTCCTCTATTTTTTTATTTACTACATTAATTTCTACAATTTCATCTGCTTTTACTTGTATCTCTTTCCCACCTTCATCTAAGCTAGTGGTAAAGCCTTCGAGTACATCTTCTTCTAATGTATAATCTCCTGGTGTTAATCCATAAAATACTATTTGCCCATTTTCATCTGTTTTAGCTACTGCATTATAATCATTTTCATTATTCAATCCAAAAGTTATTCCTACATGAGGTTCTCCACCTTCAGTTTCTAATGTCTTATTAATGACTATAGTACCTTTATCTTCTTCTTCACCTTCTCCCATTACCTTAAAATTATCTGTTTTACTTTTATTCTTTGGAAAACTAGACTCTGTGCTAATCCATACCTTATAAACTCCATTCTTTGATTCATCTTCAAATTCTGTAAGTTGAAATAAATTATAATTTTCTCCTTTTACTATTTCTTTAGGTTCATCAGTTACTCCTAAAACATTTTTCCCATTTGAATTAGTAACTCTGACATAGTATTCCCCTTCTGTAAATTCTTCAGACACTACTTTAAAATAAACATCACTTTTGTTAACAAAATGATTTAATATATTACCATCTTCATCTATTGTATGAATTGCTCCTTGAGTGTTTGCAAAAGCTGTCCAGGTTGAACCAAAAATTAATAATATGGCTAAGACTAAGGCTGTAGTAAAACTAATTCTTCTTTTCATAAACTACACTCCCCTCGATTTTTATATTTTTAAAACAAAAAACCGCCTCGAATAAGCTTCTCGGCGGTTAGACAATCATGATATATGGCTAAATACTCCATATATTTTAGATTCACAACTTTGCGGCCCCAGGGTTTCCCATGGTTTGCCTTTATCATTAAAAGGTATGCAAATTGAAAATCATTAGTACTTTTTATTGTGATTATTATTGTTATTTTATCCAAAAAATCATTTTTAAACCATTATTTCAATATTTTTACTATTAAGTATTATTATACAATAAACATTTAAAATATTCCATATTTTTATAATATATATATTCATATTAATTCTTATATTTTTATTATTTCTACCCTATTTTTATATATATTAAATCTAGAAATAATTTTTATTTATCCTAAAGCAAAAACCGCCTAGATTAAAATCTGGCGGTTAAACAACTATAATATAAGGTTTTTAAAAAGTTAATCAATTTGTTATTTCCTATTTACAACTTTTTTTCTTTTTGTAGTATCTAAAATTCTTTTTCTAATTCGAATACTTTCTGGAGTTATTTCTACAAGTTCATCATCATCAATAAATTCCAATGCCTCTTCCAGGCTAAAAATAGTAGGTGTTGATAGTTTAAGGGCATCATCTGATCCCGAAGCCCTAACATTGGTAAGCTGCTTCTTCTTACAAACATTTACTTCTATGTCTCCTGATCTTGCGTTTTCACCAACTACCATACCTTCATATACCTTAGTGCCTGCATGGATAAATAATGTACCTCTTTCTTGAGCATTAAACATTCCATAGGCTATAGATTCCCCAGTTTCAGATGCTACCAATGACCCCTGAGATCTTGTGGGAATTTCTCCTTTATATAATGCATATCCATCAAATATAGAATTTAATATCCCATTTCCCTTTGTATCTGTCATAAACTCAGAACGATAACCAATTAAACCTCGAGCAGGAATAGAAAATTCTAATCTAGAATATCCACCCTTAGATTGAACCATATTTAAAAGTTCTCCCTTTCTGCTTCCTAGCTTTTGAATAATTGATCCCATAAAATCCTCTGGTACATCAATAGTAACAATTTCCATAGGTTCATTTTTCTTACCATCAACAATCTTATATAATACCTCTGGTTTGGAAACCTGAAATTCATATCCTTCTCTTCTCATATTTTCAATTAATATAGAAAGATGTAACTCTCCTCTACCTGAAACCTTAAAGGTGTCTGCAGTATCTGTTTCCTCTATTTTTATACTAACATCGGTTTGTAATTCTCTAAATAATCTATCCCTTAGTTGTCTCGAGGTTACAAATTTTCCTTCCTGTCCTGCAAAGGGACTGTCATTCACTGAAAAATTCATTGCAATAGTTGGTTGTGAAATCTTTACAAAGGGTAGTGTTTCTGGATTTTCAACATCACACACTGTATCACCAATATGAATACCCTCTATACCCATAACTGCCACTATGCTACCTACTGTTGCTTCGGTAACATCTACTCTATTTAGACCTTCAAATTCAAATAGTTTTGTTATTCTAACTTTTTTATGAAGATCAGGGTTTTGTTCATTTACAATAACAGCTTCCTGATTGGTATTAATAACCCCTCTCTCTACTTTACCAACACCGATACGACCAACATACTTATCATAATCAATGGTGGAAACTAATACTTGTGTAGGTCCGTTAAAATCACCTACCGGAGCAGGAATATGTTTTATAATGGTTTCAAACAATGGTTCCATATCATCATTTTGTTTATTCATATCAAAGGAAGCTGTACCATCCTTAGCAGAAGCATAAACGAATGGGCATTCCAATTGTTTTTCATCCGCATCTAATTCTATAAAGAGGTCTAATACTTCGTCTATTACCTCATTTGGTCTTGCTTCAGGTCTATCTATTTTATTGATACATACAATAACCGGTAATTCTAGTTCTAATGCTTTTTTTAATACAAATTTTGTTTGAGGCATTGGGCCTTCAAAAGCATCCACTAATAAAACTACGCCATCTACCATTTTTAATACTCGCTCTACTTCCCCACCAAAATCTGCATGACCAGGCGTATCTATAATATTTATTTTAATGTGTTTATATCGAATAGCCGTATTTTTAGAAAGTATGGTAATACCTCTTTCCCTTTCTATATCATTAGAATCCATTACCCTTTCCTGGACAACCTGATTTTCCCTAAAGGTACCACTTTGTCTTAATAATTGATCCACTAATGTAGTTTTACCGTGATCAACATGGGCAATAATTGCTATATTTCTAATATCCTCTCTTACTTGTTCCATAGCTTTTTCCTACTTTCTTTTAATAGATTGTCTATCATAAATTTCCCTAATTATATATAATACCACTTTTTTAATATTTAGGGAAAATTTATTAATAATTAATCAATAATCGCTAATTAATCAATAATTATATTAGTCTCTACATTATATTTTTTATAATTTTAATTAATATATACTAAATTTTACTATTAGGTCTCTTTTACTATATAATATAGATAAATACATAAAAAGAAGGTAATAGCTAGCTTCAAGAAAAACAACAGGAATCCTAAAATATTTAAATACAACATCTTTATTTTAGTATCTTCCTCAGGAACACCAAGCCAGATAAACTTTACTTCCAAAATTTTCACCCTTCATAAAATCACCTTTACACTAATTTTTCATAATATATATTGAAAATTAATTTTTAAAGGTGGTGTTTTAAATTTATAATTTATATTGTGATCCTCACGCAATAGCATATATAAAAGGAGGTCCATTAGCTCCTGATATTCATGGAATAGTTACCTTTCAAGATGTAGTTGATGGTGTAATGGTATGTGCAAATATTACCAATCTTCCAAAATATAAACCTGCTACAGGTAATCAAAACCCTATAGGACCTCACGGTTTCCATATACATGAGAATGGTACCTGTGAAATTGGTAATCCACAAGATCCATTTCAAGCTGCAGGTGGGCATTGGAATCCAACAAATCAACCCCATGGAAATCATGCAGGTGACTTTCCGGTTCTTTTCTCTAATAAGGGTAGTTCTAGTATGTGTTTTTTCACAAATAAATTTACTAGTGGTGAAGTAGTTGGAAAATCAATAATTATTCATCAAAATCCTGATGATTATCGTACACAACCTGCAGGAGATGCTGGGAAACGACTTGCTTGCGGCATAATTAAATCATTGTATTAGATATATATAAACAGCACAAGTAGGAGACCTTATTATCAAGGGTCTCCTTTTCCTATTACTACCTCAAAATAGATATAAAAATATTTAGAAATTTTAAAACTTTTTATAAAATTATTGATAAATAATGATTTTTTGGTAAAAATAACAAGCATATAGTAATACCAAAGGGGAGAATAAATTTGAATTTTGTGGAATCTATATATGGTAGCGCACTTAATTATACCTTTGCAGTATTAAATCCTTTTAAAAAAATGGTTATTCATACACAATGTGAAGTCCATAAGTACATTAACCATCAAGCCTTAGAAATATTAGAAAATGATTATTACATTAATGAGTATAATTTTTTTAATAATTTCATTGGGGATATTAATGAAGGAGCAGTTTGGGCTGACCAAGATTTTAAAAGTAGTAATCATTTCTATAATCCACGAACAGATAAAGGATTATATGGAAGAAGTAACGCAATGGATTTATCAATAAAATATTATGATAAATGTCTAAATCTAATTAAAATTGGTGACTATCATCGTGCAATGTTTTATTTTGGTGCAATAGTTCACCTTATTCAAGATATGACCATTCCACAACACGCTAATATACGCCTACTAGACGATCATAAACAATATGAAAGCTTTGTAAAAAGCTCTTATATACATGTAAAAGAATTTAAAGCAGAAACAGGCGCATATAAATTAAACTCTCTGGAGAATTATATTAAATTTAATGCTAGGGTTGCCATGAAGATTTATAGAAAATTTAAAAAAATTAAAAACGATGAAACTAGATTCCATAAAACAACTGCATGTACACTCCCTTTAGCAGAGCGTACCACAGCTGGATTTATGGTTTTGTTCTTTAGTAGGGTGTTCCAATAAATCATTGCCCTTTATATTTATTTTCATCCATTAATTGTAATATATCTCCAACTTCCCATTTTCCCTTATTAACTATACTAGATTGCATTTCTACTACACTTTTTGCATTTCTAATAATGGGAGAGGTTTTACGGGGTTTTAAATTCTCCAAAATATTAATGATTTTAAATTTTTCATCTAAAAATAATACATCTATACTAAATTTCATTCCAAAGGTATGAATGCTATTACAGGGAACAATCATCATACAGGTATCATCACTTAGGGAAGTTCTTCCCAATAACCCTTTTAACCTCAAGGGCATTGTATCTGCCATAATCACCTTTTCAGCAATAAATACTTTCCTGGTATTATTATAAAGCATCATTTTATAATACCCCAAATAAACTATTCTTAATTTGAATAAATGCGGGTCCCAAAATTACTACAAAGATACTGGGGAAAATAAATAACACCATAGGCAATAGCATTTTAACTGGGGCTTTCATTGCCTGTTCTTGGGCTCTTTGTCTTCTTTTTATTCTCATTTGATCTGCTTGTACCCTTAGCACCTTACCAATACTTACTCCCATTTTCTCTGCTTGTATTACTGAAGAGATAAATACAGTCACATCATCAACCTGACAGCGATTAGACATAGATCTAAGTGCCTCTCTTCGGGTTTTCCCCAATTGAATTTCGTTAAGAACCTTTGAAAATTCAGCTGAAAGCGGACCTCTTTTTTTCTCCACAACCTTAGATAATGCCCCATCAAAACCCAATCCTGCTTCTACGCTTACTGTTAATAAGTCCAGTACATCAGGAAGCTCCATGGAAATTTTATTTTTCCTAATACTAATTCTACTATTTAAAACAACATTTGGAAAAATATTGCATATAAGAGCAAAAATTGCTATCCATAAGATTTTAACTAAAATAGGAAAGGAACCAAACCAAATAAATATGGCAAACACTAATGGTAGTATATAGGAAAAGGCGAATCTAAAACCTAACCATCCAGCTATAGTAAGACCATAGGGATAATCAGCTAAGGACAGTTTTTGCCCAACAGAAAATCGAATACCTTCGGGTGTAGCTCTTCTAACCAAAGTCCTGATTTTTTCAAATATAGGTTCTATTATTCTAGTTTTAAAGGGTAGCTGCCTTCTATCCTCTATATCTATGTTCTCCTCATAAAGTTCATTAATCCTATTAATTCGTTGCTGCATTTTCCCACTTCTCCAAAAACTTCCCCTAATAATAATCATAAATAGTAATGCACTACTGATTAAAACCAATAAATACACCAAATACTCCATATACTACACCTCCTAATACTGTATATCAATTATTCGTCGAATCATAAAGATTCCTAATATCTGACCAATTATTGCTAGAATAACCATAAGCCAACCTATAGGATCCTGGAACAAAGTCAAAATATATTCGGGATTTAATAGTAAAATAATAATTGAGAAAGCAATAGGCAGTATTGAAATAATCAAGCCTGACATTCTTCCCTGAGCTGTTAGGGTCTTTACCTCACCCTTTAAATTAATCCTTTGTCTGATGGTGCTAGAAATATTATCTAATATCTCTGCTAAATTCCCTCCGATTTGCCGTTGAATTAAAATAGCAGTTACCAATAATTCTAAGTCATCAGTGCTTATACGATCTAATAGATTATATAGGGATTTCTCTAGGGAAACTCCAACAGATAATTCCTTAACCACCTTTTTAAACTCCTTAGCAATAGGATCAGGCATTTCTTCTGAGACAGTTTCTATAGATTGAGGTAGACTAAACCCAGCACGCAAAGTGCCTGACATCATTTCCAAGGCATCACCTAATTGTTCATTAAAAATAGTTGTCCTTTTACGAATCCTTGAGGTTAATCGTGTACGTAAAATAAAAATGCATAAAACACTTATAACTATTCCTATAATTACATTTCCAGTTAATACCCCCACAGCATAAAATACACCTAAGAAAACAATTAATACAAAGGTAATATATTCTTCTACCTTTAACATACTATCTGCTTGCTCAAGTCGTTTATCTAATTTCTCTTTAAAGTTTGGGAAAATTAATACTCTCATAAGTTGCTTGCCTATTTTCCCTAAGACCTCTTTGTGATTAGCTCTTATATTGGACTTTTCTTCTTTATCACCTTCGTTTTTTTTCTTCTCTTCCCGGTTTTCAAAATAAAACTCTAATCTATTCATGGATTTCCTACTATAAAATTTACTGTACACTAAAATAATAATCAAAATGCTTTCTATAAAAACCAAAGTCAATATCAAATATAGCACTTTACCCCCTCCTATTTATACCAACCGTCGGGCAGCTGTACTCCATAGTCCTCTAGTTTATCTAAAATTTTAGGTTTTACACCACTATATATAAACTCCCCTAATACTCTTCCCCGCTCATCCTTTCCCCTTTGTTTATAAGAGAATATCTCCTGCATTGTAATAACATCACCCTCCATACCTTGAATCTCAGTGATATTAGTTATTTTTCTACTTCCATCCTTAAATCTAGCCTGATATACCATTAAATCTAGTGCTGAAGATATCTGCTCTCTTATTGCCTTAACGGGTATTTCCATACCAGCCATTAGAACCATAGTTTCTAGTCTTGCCAGCATATCTCTAGGTGAGTTAGCATGTCCAGTGGTTAATGAACCATCATGTCCTGTATTCATTGCCTGTAACATGTCCAACGCCTCTCCCGAACGTACTTCTCCTACTATAATTCTATCAGGGCGCATACGCAGGGTGTTTCGTACTAAATCCCTTATGGTAACCTCACCTTCCCCTTCAATATTAGGTGGGCGGGATTCTAACCGTACTATATGATCTTGGTGTAATTGTAATTCTGCATCATCCTCAATAGTAACAATGCGTTCATCACTGGGGATGAATGAGGATAGAACATTTAGTGTTGTGGTCTTACCACTCCCTGTTCCACCGGAAATAAGGATATTTATTCTTGCTTGAACACATGCCCTTAAAAAAAGTGCCATCTGAGGTGTTAAAGTACCAAAATTTATTAAATCATCTATAGTATATGGATCCTCTGCAAATTTTCTAATAGTCAGATTTGGTCCGTCTAAAGCTAGGGGATGAATAATAGCATTAACACGGGAACCATCAGGTAAACGAGCATCTACCATGGGTGAGGATTCATCAATTCTTCTTCCTAAGGGCGTTACAATTCTTTCAATAATATGCATTACATGATTCTCATCTCTGAATGTTATATTTGTTCTTTCAATTCTTCCTTCCTTTTCTACATACACTTGGTTAGGTCCATTAACCATAACCTCAGTGATTTCTTGGTTACGAATAAGAGGTGTAATAGGACCATAACCAAGAATTTCATCAGTCATCATTGAAATAATATCTTCCCTTTCACTGCGGGAAAGTACTATATCTTGATCTCTTTTTACCTCCTCAACAATAATAGAGATTTTCTCTCTGATTTCTTCCTCTTGAATATCCTCCTCCTCCATTTGCTGTAAAAGCCTGCTTTGTATTAAATCCCTTAGAACCAATAAGGACTTTTCCTCCATAAAAAATCTTGACCTATCACTGGGAATAATCTTATTAGATTTATTTTTATCTTGTTCCTGATTTTCTAATCTTTTTAACAAAGACAATATATCTCCTCCTTTAATTCATCAGTGTTTAAAAAGTGGACTTTGCTATCATATAAAAAAATCTACTAGTCCCATAAAATTTTTAACTATAGGCATTTTCGGATTCTTTAGAATGAAGGGTTCTCCCTTATTAATAGCATGAATAGATGTTTCATAATCCTCTGGAATTTTAGCTAATAATTTTTTACCAGAAGTTTTCTCCATATTTCGTATGCTAATTCCTAAATCCCTTTGATTTCTATTAAGCACTAGATGAATTTTTTCCTTTGGATAATCTAATTTATCCATTATCTGGAGTCCTGCTTTAACATTTTTCATACTCGGTAAATCTAAGGTAGTAACAAAAATTACTTTATGGGACATGTCCAGGGCTGTTAGATTTACATCTGAAAAGGAAGGAGCTGTATCAATAATAATATAATCATAAACCTTAGTTAGTACCTTTATGATTTTTTCTATATATATTGAATTAATGTATTCTGAAGCTTCAGGACTAATAGGAGCAGGGAGCACTCTTACTCCTGTTGAATGTACACTCATATATTCTTCAATTATTTCTTCATCTAATAAGTGCATATCTTTTGATAAATCTGTAATGGTTCGTCTAGGGAATAAATTCATCATAAGAGAAATATCCCCAGCCTGTAAATCTAAATCTACTATAGCTATTCTCTTTGAGGTTTTCCGCGCTAGACCCACAGCTAGATTCACTGCAATAGTACTTTTCCCCACTCCTCCCTTTAAGCCAAAAATAGAAATAACCTTACTTTCTATATCATCTTGTTTCTTATTTTCCTCTTCCTCCTTGATTTTCTCTTTCTCTATTGACCCATCTGTATTACCCTCATTTAAGTCATAAAAATTTATTAATGTACGAATCATTTGATGTCCAGTAAAGGGTTTTATAATATATTCCCTTACACCTGCTTCCATCGCTTGTTTAATATAATACTTAGAAGCTGTACTAAATACCATAACTATCAATAAATCCGGATCAATAGATAATAAATTGCCAATTAATTCTATTGCATTAAAACTAGGCATATCAGAATTCATAACTACCATATGGGGTTGATATTCCCTGGTCATTCGGAGGGCTTCTGATTCATTTTGACACTCTCCTAAAATCTGCAATCTAGGTTCTTTAAGCAGAATAGTTTTAAGCTTCTCTTGTAGATAAAGAACTTCATCAACAATGAGAATATCTATAGTTTCTGTCATTAAAATCCCTCCTTTACTATTTCCTTCTATCAGGTACTAAATCTGTATAAATGCTACCCTTGGTATCGGTAATTTTGTCATCCTCTGGATTCCTAAGGGCAAGTCTAATACTTCCTATCTCATCACCATAAACCAGCTTTTCTGCATCTGAATTACTAAGGGCAAATGTAATATTCCTATTGCCCTGTGGATTTTCCTCTTCCCCATTATTTTGTGCTTGCCCAATGGAAAGAACCTCTATATTTTGCAGAATTATTTTTGTAATATCGGGATAGGGATCAGAATCCGAATCTTCATCTTCACTCACAATTTCTTCCCTTTGGCTAAAGAATACAACTACATCTACAAAATCCCCTGGCTCTACAAGATGGTCTACCCCTGCTACTTCCCCTACATTTAAGGTAATAGCTCGCATATCCTTAGGAATTTTATAGGAAAATTTTATCTGTTCTGATTTTGATACCCTATCTGATAGGATTTGCTCCCCTTGTATTACAGACTCCTTTGAATACAGACCCACTGGGCTACTGGACTCCCGTAGTGCATTATCTAAAACATTAGATTCGGGCATAGATGCCAGCTGTATCATTTCTTTTTCTATCTCTGTTTCCGGAGGTATATTCTCCTTTGCAACCCAAACATCTATATAGTTTGTAGTTGCATACTCACCCTTTATCTGCTGAATGTAAAAATAAATTGCTCCTGTGGTTATGACGGCAAGTATAATTGCAAAGATTATCATTGTTTTACTTAGTTTCATATTCCACTCTCCTATTCAACCAGTTTGACAGTATAAACACCTGTATCTATAATGTTTTCATCTCCAATACCAGGAGTTACATAATGCATAAATCTACCTGTAATTTCTATATGACCATTATTTCCTTGACCAATCTCTTCTACCTTATTAATGTAAAAAGCGGCGAATCGAACAATCTCAACAACACTACTTCCATTTGGTTCACCACTAACATATCTAATTATAGGTATTATAGAAATGGCACCCTCTATTTTTTCAATATTCTCTTTCGTCTTATTCCCCATATTTCCAGGCTCTGATAATACCTGCTCCCCTACTTCATATGGGACATAACTACCATGTTCTATCATATGGTAATAAAAATTAGCACCACTACTAATTATATTGTTAGGTATTCCATATTCATCCTGTAATTCTTCGTGCTTTTCTTTAAAGTCTAAAGCTCCTCGATTACCTTGTTGAGAATCCTGAGCTCCAAATTTTAATACTGTATCCTCACCTACTACTAGTTCTACATCTTCATCCACTCCAAAGGGTCTTAGCCCGCTGTTGATGACCTTTGCCGGTACTACTTGTGCAGCAGCTTTTACTTGGATATCCCCCTTTTCCATACCTAAAACCCTTGCAAAAATATAATTCACCTCATTATTTGCTACTACAGTAATCTTTTTATCTTCTTCATCAAAGTTAATACTTTCAACTTCCCCTCCATAGACATTTTTTACATTTACATAATCTCGAGCAGTAGAATCAGCATTTAAAGTACTATCTGGCAGTTCCTGTGCTCCTGCTAGGGCTGCTGCATCTACTGCATTTTGCAGTCTACTTTTTTCTATAGTCATCATACCGATATCAGTTACTAGTGCAGCACATCCCATAAGCATCACCATGCCTGCTGCCACTAGCACAACTACACTTCCTCTTTGACTTTTTAAAAATCCTCTCAATTTTTCACCTCCTATTCCATTCTCATAGTGGTTATAGATTCTATATTTAATGAATTATCTTCTGATATTAAAGGTCCTACTATGGGGGTTATTAAGGATAAGCTATAACTAACCTTTATATCCACATCTTCCCCATTAGTTCTAGCACTTTTATCCTCTGGACTAATAAATATATCCACTGAGCCTAAAGTAGATGTCTTTGCCTCAATTGCATCTATAATCTCTCCATTTTCTGCCCCAACTACTGCATAGCGTGCCCCCTCCCGGGAGGCATTGGAGACTATTAGATAGGTATTAAAGGCACGACCAAACTCTACAATCCCAAAAACAAGGAGTAGCAAAATAGGGAGTATTAATGCGAACTCCACCAAGCTTTGCCCCTTTTCACTTTTAAATATTTTTTTGATTTTAAACATTTCCATCATCCTCTTAATGGAATTTTTAAATAAGCCCTGCCTAGATAAGGCAAGGCTTATTTAAATCTTAATTTTGCAAAATTAACTACTTGGTGCTGTTCCACCAAATCCATCTATTATACTCTGAAATACACTTGCAAGTGCATCTTTAAATACAAGTATAGATGCTATTAATAGTACTGCAACTAATGCAATAATTAACCCATACTCCGCCATTGCCTGCCCATCCTCTTCACCAAACTTACACTTCATCCAAGTCATTAAATAATTTAACATTTTACTACCTCCTAGTTTAATTTTTTTTAATCCTTTCCCCTTATAAAACACCTACCGTTCTCTCCCCTTCAACCTCCCTTTTCAATATATGTATAATTATGTTATATAGATTAAATGTATGTCTATTTTTAAACCTGCTATATCCTATGCCTTGAAAATTTATTTGTTAACCATTAACAACAAAAAACTGCCGCAAAAAATTTACGGCAGTCGGTCGGTCATGGTAGTTTTTATTGTCATCTCTAAATTGTGCCTACTTTAGACACCTGACTTTGCGTCCCATTGTTTACAATGGTTTGCTTTTATACAAATCTATACAATAATATATTAAATTATTTTGAAAGCAGGTGTTTTCATACATAATACAAATTTTAATTAAAAAATATTAATTTCATTATACAAAATTATTTATGTATTATTTTGTATAATCCTAGGAAGAATTCTTAGAGATTTTCTGCTATTTTTTACATTATTTTCAATTTTCTTATCTTTTAATCATTATTCTAACATTTTATCTTTTTAATCTATATTTTTTCCCTTCACTGCAAAATTAATAAAAGCAAAAGTTCATATTAATACAGTAGAGTTCTTAATAGATTTATAGAATTCTATTCTCTTTTCTAATAGAACTTCATTTGTAAATTCCTTAGCCTTCTCTAAATTTTCCTCTGATGCCTTAGATGTCTTTAAGGGACTGTACAAGGTTTCCTCAATCTTTAATGCCAGAGCTCTTGCATCATTAGGTGGTACTAAAAATTCAGGAGAAATAAGCTCAGGAATACCCCCTATATTTGTTCCAATACAGGGCAAGCCTCTTGCCATAGCTTCTATTATTGAACGGGGAAGTGCTTCAGCTCTAGATGGTAAGACGAATAAATCACATTGGTCTAATACCTCTTGAACTTCCTTTACATCTGCTAGCTGTCCTAAAAAAATAACTCTATCCTGTAGCTGTAAATCCTGGACCTTTCTTTCCATTAATTTTCTGTTCTTCCCATCTCCAACAAGATATAAGTAAATATCCAATCCATTTTTTATACATAGGTCTAATGCATCTATTAGTACATCTTGACCCTTGTATAATTGTTCAAAGGAGCCTACATTAACTATTTTAAGTGAAGAAAAAAAAGGCAAGTAAATCCTCGGTTCCAATATAAAATCCTCCTTTGTTAGTTGTACATCTGATACTCCTATAGAATAATTTGGACAGGGATACTTCCTTTGCAGATATTCCTGAGTAACATAGGATACAGCTACGGCGTTTTCACTTTGTCTTTTAGCATGCCTAATAAAAATCCATCTGAATAATGGTCTTAATAAATGTTTCATAGTACCAGGACTAAATCCCAAGTCCGGATCCCCTACAAATTCAACTCCATAGGGATAACCCCTTTTTCTTAATATCGACTCTAATTGTGATGCGATATTGGAACTTATGCGTAAAATAAAAGCATCTTCTTTATTCACTGATTTTTTAATAATTCTTCTTATTTTCCAAAAATTAAGCAGAAAACGAAGGGGCCCAATATAACAGGGTAAAGGGATAAAGCTGACATTTTTCCCATTTGCTTGAATCATACCCGATGGTAATCTTTCTACATCAAGAACTCGGGCTATCACAGAAACCTTTTTAAACACCTTTAGATATTGTAAGTAAAAGGAATATGGAAATTGGCCTTGGGTCCATATCCTACCATCAGGTGTTCGTATAAATCTTTGTTCTAAGGTAATAACAACCTTCATAAGTTTTTCCCTCCCTTTTTAATTTCCTATAAGTTTTCTAAAGATTTCCTCTAGAATCAGCCATCCCTTAATCCTTGCTATAAATAGATATTTTCCATCGCTTTTTAGTATGGGAATTCTTTTTAGCCTTGCCTTATACCTTATATCTAAGGAAGGGGTTATTTCTACTCCATTAAAGATCAATACCCCTGTATCATATATATTATTAATAATCTCTTCTGCATCTTTGTTATACAATCCCCTAGGATATGAGAAATGACCTACCCTTCTATTTAACTTCTCTTCAATTATTGCCTTAGACTTTTGTATTTCAAAGGTCAATTGACTTTTTTGTAAAGTATCAAGATCATAATGATGCAGAGTATGGGACCCAAATTCTATAAGGGGGCTTTCCTTTAATTTTAATATTTGCTGCCAGCTTAGTAGATCACTTTTCCCTAAATCCTTATCCCACCAAAAAACTTGATTTTGTTCAATATACCCTGGTACTAAATATAGAATAGAGGGAAAATTATACTGATTTAAGATTGGAAAGGCATTGGTAAGAAAATCCTTATAACCATCATCAAAGGTCAAAACGATATATCTTCCCCCTATATTATTATTTTTTATTTTTCTAAAAGCTTGGTCCATGGATAATACTGTGTAGTTTTTTCTTTTAAGATAATCCATATGCCATTGAAAGTTTTTTTCTTTAATAGAAAGTTCTTTTTTTACTTCATAATTTACCCTATGATACATGAGTATAATAATTTCATTTTTATTCCTATGAAATAATCTATAGAGCATTCCAAAGGGTAATATGAGATATTTAATTATTTTTCTTATAACAAATTTCATATTTCTTTCCCCCTATTTATACCTATAGCCATCCTTCCATAGGTGAAAAAATTTAATAATTACTTAGTACTCTTCGGTTTTTTTAATACATTTACCTAAACGCCATTTAATAGAAATTTTCTCCTTCATTTTAAAACCTTTACCCTTAGACCTCTGGGATAATTCTTTTTGCTTTCTATTAAAAACAATATATAGGTCTTGAAAATCCGCATTATAAAAATGTATTTTTAATTCTTCTATTAAATCGTCCCATATTTCCAATACCTCATCTGGTTTTATTAAATCAATATCATAAATCATTGCTTCATTTTTCTTGATTTTCCTTCTTTGTTTCACTTGTTCAATATTAATAGTATTAACCCCAGACCAGAAGTGACATATAATTATATCCTCCTTCTTAACTATGAAGAATTTGTGTTCCATTGATAGTCTTCTTACTATACTGCTAGCCCATTCTCCTGAGATATTTGATATTAGTTCTAAATCGTTAATGGTAAGATTCTCTATATAATAGGGCGGTTTTAAATTTTGCCTTTTACCTCTCTTTTTCAATCTATTGTGTAGTATAAAACATTCTTCCTGACTATATAAAGGATTAATAATGTGTACAAGGTAGGCTATTCCTTTTCTTTGCCATTTCCTTAAATATTGTTGTCTATAATCCTTAGAGAATTTATATTTAATTCTTCCCAGTGTATATTTTTTAAAATTTAAAACTCGATTGTTTTTCTTCAATATTGCTTTTATTTCTTTTATGGCTTTCATTTTTCTAAAGATCAGATATGGTATTAATGTATTATTATAAAAAAATATTGTATCTACATTTATCCAATTGTCTGACCAATCTGCTTTATAGGGCTCATAACCTGCTCCAAAATCAAATATCTTAATATCATTTTCAGTACACTGCTTAATTTTTTCCCTTAGAACAAGTTCTCCCGGGCTAAATAAATAGAAATCATCATCATGGGCAATACGATAGAAAGTATATCTTCCTCTACAGGTAAATCCATAAATAAAGGCTATTACTTTACTATTTAGGGTTATTACATCAATTGTTGATTTAAAGGAAGAATCCTCAGTATTTAAGTGCAAATCTTTAAAAAACTGCTCTGACCTTCCCTCCGAAAACTTACTATTGCCTACTTTCCTTTGCCACCTTTTATCATGGATCCTAAATGCTTGCTCTAAATTTTTTGGACTTGATTTTTCAAATTTCACCTCGCCTAGTTTATTTAATCTATTTTCTTTTCTTCTCATGGTTTGCCGAGTTTTGCTGCTAAAATGTTTATTAAGATAGTTTTCAAAATCCCCATTAATTTCTTGATAATAAAAGGGTAGCTCATGGATAAAGAAGGGTATATTCCTTTGTTGTAAATACTGTACAATTACTTTGTAGCTTAAACTGTCCTCAAATATCCCGTGTAAATTAAATAGATATTTTCCCTTTACTTTTAATAGAAAGTCCATAATATAAGAAATAGCTTTTTCTTTATATTTATCTTCTATAATAAAATCCATATAGCTTGCTTCAGGTTTCCCTATAAAACTTAATTCCTTGTACCCACCTTTTTTAGTTATCATAAATGGGAAAAATCCTAATATTTTTACATCTTCCTTCAGCATAATAATAAATAATTCATATTGTTCTCCAAAGTAATCCCACCAGGATATAATCCAATCCAGTTCAATAAATGTAATCCCATTAGCCTGTACTTGAAGAATTTCCAGCCATTTATCTTCATACTTCTTTACTATTTCAATATCCCTAATTATTTCTATTTTCAAAGAACCCCTCCTCTCTTATGGCACTTCCTTTTCTTTCATTAATCAAGGAAAGACTTACTCCCATAAACAACCAAAGATGCCGCCAATGTAGGGTATCAATTACTAGACTATTAACCATAATTCCGGCTAATATAGAAATTAAAAGGGAGCTTGTAATAAAAATGTTTTTATCTTCTTTGTGGTGAAGTTTATATAAATTAAATATGATATATAAAAATGCAACCATAAAAAGGATAAATCCAATTATTCCGTTTTCTAAAATTAGTCTTATATAAAGACTATGTGCCGAAAACTCAACACCCATTTCTTCCAATGCTACCAATTCATACTGACCTGGACCATATCCAAAAACTTTTTTGGCAGCTAATGACAGACCAATTTTCTGTGATGTAAATCGTCCTGTGTCATAGCTTTGCAAAGAACTTCTGCTATAAAAAAATTCCCGTAGACCATTATCAAAAATATAAAACCAAATAAAGTAAATACAAAGACTGAGGATTAAAAGGGTAATAATTATTTTTTTCATGGAATATTTTTTAATATTTAATAAATAATAGACCAGGATACTAACTAGTAAACTAATCCATGCACCCCTTGAAAAGCTAAATATGGTACCTAGGATAATAAGTCCAATGGAAAAAATATATAGGCTTATATGATTACCAAGAACTTTTCTGCTCTTTAAATCATCGATTAGTATAATAACACTGGGTATAAGGAAAGGACCGAATACATTAGGATCCTTAAATAGGGCTTGCATTCTAAATTCGTCATACATTAGAATATGAGAGTAAAAACCCATATACCCTAAAAATCCTAAAAGGGCAGATATTATTGTACTAAGAAAATAGGCACGCATTATATATATAACATTTTCCTTATTTGTATATAAGAAAAAAAATAATGCTAAAACTAATAGATAAAAGGTAATCATAAAGTATCTAATACCCCAATAGGGATCTATCATATTAAACAGTCCTATAAGATTTATAATCAGAAAACCAGAAAATAATGCACAAAAAAATATTTGTTCCTCTATTTTTTCAAATCTCATCTTACCATTTATAAATCCAAACAATAGAAGGATAAAAAACAAAATTTCTGAAGGGGATGGATCAAACATCACTATAGCTTGAAGTACTATATTTAACATAACAATATAGTCGTATCGTATATTTAATACCATGATAGAGAATATTGATATAATGCCTGCCACAATTACAAATAAGAATATCATATTCCATAGGGGGAAAAGCCCGATAATAGCTCCGATTATTATACATATAAGCAAAATCAATAGGTCTTTTTTTTGCATCTCACTAGAGTTGTTCATAATATACACCTTCATATATCCTTTGATACTCTTTGATCATTCTTTCCTTTGTAAAAAACCTATAGGCAATTTTTTGTCCTTTTTCTCCTAAAGTCTTCATAGTCTCTTTATTTTCTAAAAGGTTATTTATGATTTTCACTGCTTTATTAACATCTAAATCATCTAATAAATAACCTATTTCTCCATCAGCTATTAATTCTGAAATTCCCCCTACATTTGAAGCAACAATTGGTTTTCCTCCAAACATTGCTTCCATTAATACTAAGGGTAAGCCCTCCCATTTTGTAAATAGGGTAAAAATATCTATATCATTAAGCAATTCCCTTGCATCCATACGGGTCCCCATTAAATATACATCCTGCCTTAGATCTAATTCTTCTATTAATTTTTCGCTGTTTGATCTTAGCGGTCCCTCTCCGATTATTACTAACTTCATCTTAAAATCATACTTTTTCAATCTATAAAAAACCCGAATGGTAAAAAGAGGATCCTTTGGATCTCTCAGTCTCATAATAGTGCCTATTATAGTAATGTCTTTATCAATTTTTAATTCCCTTCTAAGTTTTTCTTTAGTATCAGGAGGGAGTGATAGCCCATTATAAACAACAGATGTTTTTTGGGGATTAATCCATTTATTTTGGATACCTATATCTTGATGCTGCTTTGATACACAAATAATGTGATTGCACACCCTTCCTGTTATCCTCTCTATAAAACCTAGAATCTTCTGTAAAAACCAAGGTTGATACTCATTAATCCCCCACCCATGAACCGTAAATAAAATTTTTGGTGTTTTTGCCATCCATGCAGCCCATCTTCCTAAAATGCCCATCTTTGAGCTATGAAAGTGGGTAATATCATATTTCCCCTTTTTTATCACCCTATATAGAAGAAATAGGGTTTTAAGGTCATACCAGGGTGATATTTCTCTTCTTAAAGAATCTAGAGGAATTATCTGTATTTTTTCCTTGCTCTGTTTATTAAGATCCTTAACCCATTGAATTAACTCACCACCAGGGTAAGTCACCAAGGTTATTTTATAAAACTCCTGGGGCAAGGATTCTATGATATCAAATACTACCTTTTGTGCACCTCCCATTTCAGAAAGGGTAATACCTAAAAGTATTCTAATCTTATTTTTTGGCATTGTATCTCCCCCCCAAAAATACACCGCTTTTAACAATGGTAAAAATGGCAAATAGAAACACTATGACCATTCCAGCTACATAAGCCCTTAATAAATATATGATAGACCCTATTAATACGGCTATGAGTGAAAAAAAATTGATGTGTAAAAGGGTTAAACTATGACTTAATCTCCTCTCCATCAATCGATGATGAATATGACTTTTATCTGCAATAAATATAGATTTTTTGTCTTTTATTCTTTTTAATACTACAAACAACATATCAAAGAGTGGTACTCCTATGAATAATATAGGAATACTAATAGCCATAGGATGTTGTAATTGTTGATAGGTTAAAATAGACAATATGCTTAATATAAATCCTAAAAAAGTACTACCTGCATCCCCCATAAAAATCCTTGCGGGATAAGTATTATAAGGGAAAAATCCTAATATAGATCCTATTACTGATAAAGATATATTAATTATGCTTATATTTCTTTCTATTGTTCCTAATAATAAAAATCCTGCTGCGGACCAAAAGACAATGTTAACGCTTAAACTATCTAACCCATCTATAAAATTAATGGCATTTATTACGCCCACTATCCACACTAAGGTAATTAACCCGTCTATGATAAAAATCAAAGAAGAGTTTTGAGTTATGCTTGAACCTACCATTATCTTTATATCAAAACTTATTAATATCATTGCCACTAATACTTCAATGGCTAATCTCCATGATACCTTTAAATTCCAAACATCATCATATAATCCCATAATCATAATCAATGTTGAAGTTATCAAGATAATATGGGTTTTATATTCCATAGGTATACAAAATATTAAACATACAATAAAACCTAAAAAAATACTAACTCCACCTAATAATGGAATAGGGGCATTATGAATTTTTCTCTTATTTGGAATATCAACAATCCCTAACTTTTTTGCCCATACCCTTATAATAGGTGTAAGAATTAATGTTATTAGAAATGAAAAAATCAAGGACAATTATTACACCCCCTAGCATTGTTTTAATACATTATGTTTAAAACACTATAACTTACATCTTTCTATAGCACGGGGGTCAGTATGCTTTATACATATTATGTTTTATCCTTAGTTCTGTTACATAGGAAATAAAAAAAGCAGCTTGGCTGCTTGAACTATTGTATGTGTATTTTTAGAAAGACCTAAACCACTTAGATTCTTTCAACTCAATAGATGGAACCTGGTTAATTACAAAACCTTTTATTTTTCTACTATTGTTTCCTAATTTTTCTATTACTCTTTCTATCCTATTAAAGTTCGATTCTCTATAGCTTTCAATAAAAATGATTTCATCAGTCAATTGGGCGAGTACTAATGATTCTATTTGATATGAGATGGAGCCACCATTTACTAGAACCATATCATAATCCATCTTTAGTATCTCCAATAAATTGTCCATTTTTTTAGATAATAATAGTTTATGATCATCTCTGCTTACAATTCCTGCAGGGATTATATCAAGGTTTGGTGTTTCAGTATTTTGAACATAGTTCTTATAATAACAGATATTATCCATATTTCTTTGATACATTGTATAACCTTTAATATTCACTTGATATTTTTGACAGTCTCCTAAGAAATCTATTAAACCTTTAGTGTTATCAACATCGAAACTTTTATATAATTCTGGATTATTAAAGTCACAATCTAACACCATAACATTTTTCCCTAATTGAGCAATTACAATAGATAATGCCTTTAAAAATTCATTATCCCTTTGTAAAGACATAGAACTTGTTATTAACATTGTTTTATTATATTTATCTAATTCCCCATTAAAATAATTTGTTATAAATTCAATGTATGGCTGATCACCTATTTTTTCTCCCTTGGGAATTTTTGTTAGTATAGGTAGTTTAAATTTATTCTCTAATTTCTTTAAACTTCCTATAGTATTGTCTATATAGTTTATGAAATAAATTATAATTAAACCACTTATAAATCCTGCAAAAAAAGAAATTAGTACATTTAAAATAACATTGGGGCTGGTAGGATTCAAAGGAAATTTTGGCGAATTAATAATCTGCACATTATTTACATTTAAAATATCTTGAATTTCCCAAAGGAATACATCAAGAAAAACATTTGCCTTATCCAAAGCTCTTTGTGGGTCATTATCCTGTATGGTAATTTCAATTAATCTTTTTTCCGCTTGATTTCTAATAATTATCTGTTCACTAAGCTCTTTAACTGAAATATCTAGATCTAATTCTGTAATAATCATTTCTAAAACAGGGTCGCTTTTTGCAATAATACTATAGGTGTCTACTAATTTTTCACCTAATATAATATCATCATAATCAATACTAATATTTTCTTCTTCACTTTTTTGGTTACTTATCATTAGGGTTATAGTGGATGTATATACTTTATCTAATATAAATAAATTTAAAATACCACTTGTTATTACGGCAACAAGGGTTAATGTCAAAAGAATTCTTGATTTCCTTTGTAATAAAGAAATAATATCTATTACATTCAATCTCCTACACCACCTTAAGTGTAATTACAATAAAGCCAACATTTACGATTGTAATTCTATAATTATCATTTATATAGTTTATGATTTTGATAAAAATAAGTTTACAATGCAATACGAACTTTCATACAAAATAAAAAAGCAAAGAGATGAGTTTCTACCCATTCTTTGCTTTATTTTTATATCGCTTCTCCCAAATATGCTTTACGCACCTTGTCATCAGTTAATAATTTATAACCCTCACCTTCTAAAACTATGCTCCCTGTTTCTAAAACATATCCATAATCAGATATTTCCAGGGCAGCCTTAGCATTTTGTTCAATTAGTAAAATAGTTACCCCTTGTCGATATATCTCTTTTATAATATCGAAAATATCCTTAACTATAAGAGGTGCTAGTCCTAAGGAAGGCTCATCCATCATCATAAGCTTTGGTTTGGTCATTAAAGCTCGACCAACAGCTAGCATTTGTTGTTCTCCTCCAGACATGGTTCCGGCTTTTTGCCATTCCCTCTCTTTTAATATCGGAAATAAATCAAAAACCCATTTCATATCCTTTTGAATTTCTTGTCTATCCTTCCTCCAATATGCACCTAAATTAAGATTTTCCTTAACTGTTAGATCAGGAAAAATTCTTCTTCCTTCGGGAACTAAAGCCAATCCCTGTTCCACTATGTTCCTAGTATTATTCTTGCATATATCTTTATCATTATATAAAATTTTTCCGCTGGTACTTTTTACTAATCCCATAATACTACGAAGAGTAGTACTCTTCCCTGCTCCATTTGCTCCTATAAGAGATACTATTTTATTTTCTGGAACATTAATATTTATTCCACGTAAAGCATGTATTCCTCCATAATGTACATTTAAATCATTTATTTTTAGCATTATTCCACCCCTAAATATGCTTCAATAACCCTGGAATCATTTTGTATCTCATGGGGGCTACCCTGAGCTATGGTTATCCCATGGTCTAGCACATATATTTTTTCGCAAACACCCATAACTACCTGCATATGATGCTCTATCATAAAAATAGATAAATCAAACTTATCTCTAATGTTTTTTATAAAGTCCATTAATAAATTTGATTCTTGAGGATTCATACCAGCCGCAGGTTCGTCTAGTAATAATACCTTAGGGTCAGTTGCTAAAGCTCGAGCTATCTCTAATCGTCTTTGTTTCCCATAGGGCAAGGAAAATGACTTTTCATCCTTAACATCGATAAGGTCTACATCTTCTAATAGGGCTAAAGATTTTTCCATCATATTTTTTTCCTGTTTTACATAACTTGGTGCATTTACTACAGCTGCAAACGGATTAGATTTTAATCGTAAGTGATTAGCAATTAATACATTTTCCAAAACAGATAATTCTTTAAAAAGACGTATGTTTTGGAAAGTCCTTGCTATTCCAAATTTTGTAATATTATGAGGCTTAATGCCTGTTATATTCTTATTATCATATATTATATTTCCTTCAGTTGGTTTATAAACTCCTGTTATAATATTAAAGGCTGTTGTCTTCCCTGCACCATTAGGTCCAATCAATCCTACAATTTGATTTTTTTCAAGTTCCATGGTGAAATCAGAAACAGCAGTTATTCCTCCAAACTTCATTGTTATATTCTCAGTTTGTAATATGGCCATCCTTTCACATCCTTTCTTTTATCTAATTCTTAAGCTGTTTTCTTTCTTTTTTTGAAAAACCTATTGTTTAAAAACCAATCCCAATTAAATTCATTTGTGCCCATGATTCCTCTTCTAAAGAAAAGAATTACAACCATTAAAAGAACTGAAAAAATAACCATTCTCATACCAGGTATACCTTGTATTTTAATAAAGCCTAAATCTATATTACCATCTAATACTCTCAAAGCTTCCATTGCTACAGTAACTATAATGGCACCAATAACACTACCAGTAATGCTTCCAATACCACCAACTACCACAATTAATAATATATTATAGGTTAGTAAAAACCTGAACATTAAAGGATCAATCGTACCCATTAAATGTCCTAGCAAAGCTCCTCCAACTCCTGCCATAAAGGAACTTACAATAAATGCAAATAGCTTGTTTCTAAATAAATTGATTCCCATTGCTTCAGCAGCTATCTCATCCTCTCTAATAGCTTTTAAGGCTCTACCATAACTGCTTTTAATGAGTAATGCCATAAAAATAATGAATACCACTGCAACTCCCCAGCTCCACCATATGTTTGTGTAGCTAGGTAATCCTTTTAACCCTAGGGAACCATTAGTAACATTTTGTAGATTAGTTATAACAACACGAATAATCTCACTAAAACCTAAGGTAGCTATAGCTAAATAATCATCTCTTAATCTTAACACTGGTGCTCCTATAAGAAAACCAAATAGTGCTGATATAAGACCCGCAATTATTATAGCCGGTAAGAAACCTATTTCAACCTCTGCCAACCAGGGTACAATTGGTTCTAAATAAAAGGTTGCAGCCTTTTTTGCTGGTGACATTGTTAGTATAGCCGAGACATACGCACCTATCGCCATAAAGCCTGCAGTACCCAGTGAAAATTGTCCGGTAAAACCATTAATGAGATTTAAACTCAAGGCTAACACTATATAAATCCCACATAATTTTAATATCCTTGTTTGATAGGAATTAAATATTGAATTTAAAAATGCTAACAAACAAAAAAGTAATATAATCGCTACTATTGTTAATATTAATTTATTTTTCTTCATATCTACACCTTCTCTGCCAGATTTTTTCCCATTAAGCCCGTTGGTTTGACTAATAGAATGAAAATTAGAAGTATAAAGGCAAAGGCATCCCTATAACCAGAAAGAGCAGGCATAGAAGCTACAAGCATTATTTCTCCTAAACCTAGAATAAAACCTCCTATTACTGCTCCCTTTATATTACCGATCCCACCTACAACTGCAGCAATAAAACATTTTATTCCTGGCATAACCCCCATTAATGGGATTAGGCTAGGATATTTCATTCCCCACATAATGCCCCCAACAGCCGCTAGAGTTGACCCTACAGCAAAGGTAATGGTAATAATTTTATTAACATCAATTGCCATTAATCTTGATGCCTCATAATCTGTAGATACGGCACGCATAGCCATTCCTGTTTTTGTATTATGTACAATATGCATAAGTGCTGTCAAAATAATAATGGTAATAACAGGAATAACAAAGCTTAAAAATGGTATGGTTACGCCTCCAATTGAGATGGATTTAGCAAACATCTCTGGAATAGGAAAAGTTTTTGGTCTTCCTCCAAATACTACAATAGATAGATTTTCTATTAAATAGGACATTCCTATGGATGAGATAAGGAGAGAAATTCTAGGTGAATCCCTCAAAGGTCTATAGGCTGCACGTTCAACAACTATACCTAAAATGCATGTTAATAGAATAGCCAGTAAAAACGCTGTCCACCATGGCATTATGGCTGAAGACATTAAGTAAAATCCTGCATAAGTACTTATCATAAAAATATCCCCATGGGCAAAATTGATCAATCTTAGAATTCCATACACTAATGTGTATCCAATTGCCAATAGAGCATAAAGACTCCCAAGGGAAATACCATTTACCAGATGCTGTAAAAATTCTTGTATATCCATATTGTTTCCCCCAATATTTTGATAAATTAGTTTATTAAGAATGGTTAAATATAGTCTTCTACTCAAGTTACAATACTTTCATATACTATCAAATAAGAAACAGTAGGCAAACTTTAGTGCCTACTGATCCTATTCACTTTGTTATAGAAAAGTTTGAATTACTAAGTTCGAAACTTTCCATCTTCACAAGCTTACAAGTGCGTGTGATTTTGCACGCTTTCTATTTATTCTGGTTCTACTGTTGCCAGATATTCGAATTGACCGTTCTTTACTTGCTTAATGATTGCATTCTTAGTTGCATCACCATTTTCGTCTAAAGTTACCACACCTGCAGCACCTTCAAATCCACTTGTCTTAGCTATCTCCTCTTTTATTGCAACAGGATCGGTCGTACCAGCTCTTTCAATGGCTTCTAGAATAACTAAATAAGCGTCAAATCCTAGTGCTGTTACAGCAGCAGGCTCTTTATCATATTTTTCTCTATAGGCATCTAAGAAGGTTTCTGACATACTGGTAATAGGAACCTCTGTTGTATAGAATGTAGAAAGTACAACACCCTCTGCGTCATCCTTAGCGATATCTATAAATTCTGGTGTTTCCCAAGTATCTCCACCTAAAATAGGAATATCGATACCTAAATCTCTTGCTTGTTTAGTCAGTAAGGCAGATTCAGTATAGTTTCCTGGAGCAAAGATAACATCAGGATTTTGCTCCTTAATACTTGTAAGCTGAGCTGTAAAATCTGTATCCTGTGTATTATAGCTTACGGTATCTAAAATAGCATTATCATCTCCGGTTAATTCTTTAAAGGAATCTGTAAAAAACTTTGCTAAACCTACTGAATAATCATTAGAAACCTCTTGAACGATGGCAGCTGTTTTTGCTCCTAATTCTTTATAAGCATAATTAGCCATTACCTTCCCTTGGAAAGGATCGATAAAGCAAACTCTAAAATACCAGTCGTTACCCTCTGTAACCAGTGGGTTTGTTGCCGATGGAGCAACTACCGGAATCTGATTATCTTCAGCAATTGGTCCAGCAGCCATGGATAAGGAACTTCCCCAGCTACCTATAATTGCTAAAACATTTTCCTTATCGATTAAGTATGTAGCAGCATTAGCAGCTTCTACCTTTTCTGATTTATTATCCGCCTTTACTAATTCTACCTTTTTCCCTAATACTTCAGGAAACATTTCATTAGCTAACTCTATACCCTCTACTTCCATCTCTCCACCAGCTGCATTAGCCCCTGTCAAAGGTTCAAATACGCCGATTTTAATTACATCTGACTCTTCTTCTGATGAGGCTCCCTCTGAACTACAGCCCACAATCAGAGAGCTTAATAGCAATACAACAATTAATATACTAAAAAACTTTTTCATTAACCTTCCCCCTTATTTTTCACTATTAACATATTTATACAAATATATCAATACAAATATTTTAATTAATTTTAATATGTTTGTCAATAGAAAATATTTGTTTATCACATAAACACATTTTTTTGTAAAAAAGCGTCAAAAAAGCTCAAAAAACACCTAGTAGATAATATTATTTACTGGGTGTTTATATAGGGTCCTTATTTTCTATTTATACCTCTTATACAGCTCATTTTTTATTGATTCTATACTTATTCCCATTTCATTTAATAAAACTAAAATATGATATGTTAGATCAGCAGTTTCATAAATAACTTCATCTTGACTATTATTTTTAGCACCGATAATAACTTCGCTAGTCTCTTCTCCTACCTTTTTTAGAATTTTATCCTTTCCCTTATCAAAGAGATAATTGGTATATGATCCTTCCTGTGGGTTAAGTTTTCTGTTTTGGATTCTTTGATATAATAGTTCTAGAACATCTTTATCTTCCTGATGTTCTTCTTTATATATTTTATTAAAAAAACAGCTCCTTTCACCTGTATGGCAAGCGTTTCCTTCTTGAATAACCTTTATAAGAAGTGTATCTCCATCACAATCATAGAAAAGCTCTAATACTTTTTGATAATGCCCTGAGGTTTCCCCCTTATTCCATAGTCTTTTTCTACTCCTACTATAAAACCAAGTTGTTTTAGTTTCTATGGTTTTCTCTAAGGATTCCCTATTCATATATGCCAACATTAATACATCTTTAGAATATATATCTTGTATAATCGTTGGAACTAATCCATCTTTATTAAATTTTATTTCTTTCCATATCTTATCCATTTTAAAAGTACCACCCTTATATGGTTTTTAATTCCTTATTAGTAAACCGTTATTTAAAAGATATTCCTTTAAATATCCTATAGGAATTTCTCCATAATGAAAAACGGAAGCAGCTAAAGCAGCATCAGCCTTTCCTTCCTTTAGAACCTCTAAGAAATCTTCCTTCTTCCCTGCTCCTCCTGAAGCAATAATTGGAATATTAACAGCCTCCGCAATAGAACGAGTTATATCAATATCATATCCATCCTTAACTCCATCGGTATCAATACTATTGATTACTAATTCACCGGCTCCAAGTTTTTCGCCTTCTATTGCCCAAGCAATAGCTTCCTTCTCAGTATTTACCCTGCCTCCATTAATATAGACATTATACTCACCGTATTGATTTATTTTTATATCCATTGATAGAACTACACATTGTCTTCCAAATTTTAACGCTCCTTGACTTATTAAATCTGGGTTTTTAACTGCCGACGAGTTTATAGAAACCTTGTCGGCACCTGCTCTAAGTACAGCGGTGAAATCATCTATACTTCTAATTCCACCCCCAACAGTAAAGGGTATATTCACCTCTTGTGCCGTTCTTTCTACAACATTAAGAAATATATTTCTTTCTTCATTAGAAGCAGTTATATCATAAAAAACTAATTCATCTGCTCCCGCTTCGCTATAATACTTAGCAAGCTGAACTGGATCATCCACATCTACTAGATTTTGAAATTTTTTACCCTTGACTACCCTACCCTTATTTACATCTAAACAGGGAATTATCCTTTTGGTAATCATAATTATACCTCCCAAAGCTCAGATAAATTAATATTTCCAGTATATAATGCTTTTCCAATAATAGCACCTGAAACATCTAATTTTCTTAATTGTGCAACATCTTTGTTAGAAGTAATACCACCAGATGCAATTATATTTATAGATAGGTTATCCTTTATTATCTTAAGCTCCTTAAAGTTAGGGCCAGATAACATTCCATCCTTTGCTATATCCGTATATACTAATGTTTTAACCCCAATTTCTTCCAACTGCCTAGCAGAATCTAAGGCTTTTTTATTACTAATCTCAGTCCAACCCTTTAATGCAACAAAGCCATCCTTTGCATCTATTGATACAACAATTTTGTCTCTATAGGTTTTTAATGCTTGAACTAAGAAATCCCTTTCAGTAATAGCTGAAGTTCCAATAATTACCCTATCCACTCCTATTTTAATCATCTTTTCAATACTCTCCATGGAACGGATTCCTCCACCTACTTGCACTTGTATATTTACCGAATTAATTATATCCTTTATAACACTGCTATTTTGAGATTTTCCTGTAAGTGCTGCATCTAAATCTACTAGGTGAAGATATTTTGCTCCCTGGGCAGCCCATTTTTTTGCAACCTCTACCGGATTATCTCCATAAATAATCTCCTTATCAAATTGTCCTTGGGTTAAACGAACACATTTACCATTTCTTAAATCTATAGCCGGTATTATAATCATGGTATCATCCTTCCGAAATTTTCTAATAGCTTCATGCCTGCTTTACCGCTTTTTTCTGGATGAAACTGCATACCCATAATATTGTTTTTCCTTATAACAGCAGGCACCATAATTCCATATTCTGTCCAAAAAGCAACTTCCTCTTTATGCTGGGGCTTTAAATAATATGAGTGAACAAAGTAAACATACGATTCCTCTTCTAAATTCTTCCCGATATCATCCTTAACACCTGGAATCAATTTATTCCAGCCCATATGGGGTACCTTTAGATTATTATTAAATCTTACAATCTCTCCCTCTAATAAGCCTAATCCTTCCCACTCTCCATCCTCAAAGCTCTTTTCATACAGAACTTGCATACCAAGACATATTCCTAAAATAGGTTTACCTTTTGCTGCAAAATTTTTAATACAATCCACTAGATTTTCATTTTTTAATTGGTCCATTGCATCTTTAAATGCACCTACACCCGGTAGAATAATTGCTTTGCTTCTATTGATTTCTTCAATATTATTGGTAATAACATTTTTTAACCCTAGATTATCTAATGCCTTAGATACACTTTTTAAATTACCTACTTTATAATCAATGATTGAAATCATAGTCTTCCTCCTATAAACCTATAAAGTCCCTTTAGTTGATAATACACCTTTTACTTTTGGCGATATTGTTATAGCTTCATCTATAGCCCTTCCTAGACCTTTAAATATTGATTCTATAATATGGTGATTGTTTTTCCCATGAATAAGCTTTATATGTAATGTTATTCCAGCATTGTAGGCAAAGGATCTTAAGAATTCTTCTAATAATTCTGTCTCAAAGCTCCCAACATATTCTCTTTCCATAGGAACATCAAAATATAGGTATGGTCGTCCACTTATATCTAAGGATACCATGCTAAGAGCTTCATCCATGGGTGTAAATTTAGTTGAATAACGCACAATCCCTTCCTTATTATTCAAGGCTTGTTTTAAAGCTTGCCCTAATACTATCCCTATATCCTCTATAGTATGATGACCATCTACATCTAAATCACCCTTGCATTTTAAGTCCAAATCCAAGAACCCATGCTTAGAGAATAGAACCAACATATGGTTTAAAAAACCTATTCCACTTTCTATCCTTGCCAGTCCATTACCATCAAGTTTTAAGAAAAGTTCAATATCTGTTTCATTAGTTTTTCTTACCAATTTAGCTTCTCTCACTAATCAGCACCCCTTTTATTACTTTTATTATTTCATTGTTTTCATTCTCACTGCCTATTGATATACGGATACAATTCTTCAAAGATTGCTCATTAAATGGGCGTATAGCAATGCTTTGTTTTTTACTTTGCTCTACCACATCCTGAGACTTCTTACTTCTTATAAGTATAAAGTTTGTCTTGCTGGGAAATACCTCTATGTCTTTTATATTCCTTAATTCTTCTATTACTCTATTTCTTTCCTTTACTATCTTATATATAGCTTTTTTTACTATGTTTTGATTCTCCAAAATAATTAGTCCAATAAGTTGTGAAAATACATTTAAATTATATGGAGGCTTTACCCTTTTTAAAATATCAATTGTATCTCTATGGGCAATAGCATAACCTAGCCTAGATCCGGCTATGCCAAAGGCTTTAGAGAAGGTATGCAAGACAATTACCCTATTGTTTTTTATTTGATCTATATTAGATTCATCACAAAATTCTCCATATGCCTCATCTAGAACAACAATTGAAGAAGTTTCATTAATAATTTTTAAAATGGATTGCCTAGATACAAGATTACCTGTAGGATTATTTGGACTGCATAAAAAAATAATCTTTGCTTTATTCTTGATTGCCTGTTTAATGATTTCTTCTACATCAACATTAAAATCTTCCTTTGAAGGTACCTCAATGACCTTTCCTCCTACAATAGATGAAAAAATTTTATACATAGAGAAGGTTGGATTTGGAATTACAACTGCATCATCTTTTTCTATATATGTATTAATAATTATCTGAATGACTTCATCAGATCCATTTCCACAAAGGATATTTTCTGGCTGCACCCCCATATACTTAGAAATTGCCTTACACAAATCTCTACTATCCGTATCCGGATACCTATTTAAATATAATTGCTCTAATCTTTTATAAAAATCATTCTTTAATTCTCCAAAAATATCATATGGATTTTCATTAGCATCAAGCTTTATGTTGATTGGATCGCTATCAACAATATAGGGTTTTAACACTCTAATATTCTTTTTTATTAATTTTTCCATCTTAAAACCTCACTTTTATTGAATTACCATGACCTTCAAGACCTTCTTTTTCTGCAAAGGTAATAATTTGATCCTTAACTTTACCTAATGCCTCTTTCCCATAATAAATAATACTGCTCTTCTTTATGAAATCATCTACCCCAAGGGGAGAGGAGAACTTTGCTGTTCCACTAGTCGGTAATGTATGGTTAGGACCGGCAAAATAGTCCCCTAAGGGTTCAGGTGAATATGCTCCTAAAAAGATAGCTCCTGCGTTTTTTACCTTAGATAAGTATTTAAAGGGATTATCCAACATTATTTCTAGATGCTCAGGTGCTATTTCATTAGATAATTCAAATGCTTGTTCTATAGAGTCTAAAACAAATATCACTCCATATTTTTCCATAGATTTTTGTGCTATATCTTTCCTTTTCAATTCACTTAGTTGCATTTCAACCTCCTTACTCACCTCTTTAGCAAAAGTAAGAGATGTTGTTATGAGCATTGAAGAAGCTAGTTCGTCATGTTCTGCTTGGGATAAAAGATCTGCAGCTACTAATCTAGATTCAGCATTACTATCAGCAATAATGCAAATTTCACTAGGCCCTGCCACCATATCTATATCTACATTGCCGAAAACCTTTCGTTTTGCTCTGGCCACATAGGTATTACCTGGTCCAACAATTTTATTTACTGGTTTTATTGTTTCTGTTCCGTAAGCAAGAGCTGCTATTGATTGAGCACCTCCTACCTTATAAATCTCATCAATTCCAGATATCTTTGCTGCAGCTAATATATATGGATTTACTTTCCCATATTTGCTAGGTGGAGTTACCATTGCAATGGATTCAACTCCTGCTACCCTTGCAGGAATAGAATTCATTAAAACCGTAGAAGGATAAGCCGCCTTTCCTCCTGGTACATATATTCCTACCCTATCAATGGAAGAAACCTTCTGACCAAGGGTAATATCAACCCCCTTATTAACAAACCATGATTGCTGCAATTGTATCTCATGAAACTGCCAGATATTTTTTTTTGCTTCCTCCAATATATCCAAAAAATTCTTTTCCACTTGTTTGATTGATTGATTTATCTCATCATTAGTAACTTTTATATCCTTAAGTAAAACCTTATCAAATTTATTAGTTAGTGAAATAAGTCCTATATCCCCTTTATCCCGTACTTCTTTAATAATCTTTTCTACCTTAGAATCAATTGATTCTACTTGTTCAAATTTATTTCTATTAATGAAGGGCTTTAGAACTTCTTCTTTAGATTCCATATTTCCTAATCTAATTATTCTCATAAACTTTCCCTCCATTTTGTCCTTCAAATTGTAATCCCTTTATAAGTTTCTTAATACTTGTAGATTTTGCTTTAAAACTTACCCTATTTGCTATTACTCTTGCACTAACTGGAGAAATTTCTTCAATTACATCTAATCCATTTTCCCTTAAAGTAGTACCCGTTTCTACTATATCAACAATAACATCAGAAAGACCCATGAGAGGGGCTAATTCCACCGAACCACTTAAATATATTATCTCTGCGTCTTCTCCCTTTTTATTATAATAATCTCGGGTAACATTTGGATATTTTGTTGCCACCCTAATTATTCTATCTTCTACTGGTTTTGTATTTTTTAGGGAAGCTATAGAAAATTTGCATTTACCAAATCCTAAATCCATAATTTCATACACATTTGGCTTTTTTTCTAGTAAATTATCCTTTCCAACTATACCTATATCTGCAGACCCCTGTTCTACATAGGTTGTAACATCTCCAGATTTTACTAATACAATCTTTATTTTATGCTCATCATTAATAAAAATTAACTTCCTGCTTTTAGGTGAATAATCTGTAAAAACCAAACCCATTCTAGCAAATTTTTCAAGGGTTATTTCAGCTAATCTCCCCTTTGATAATGCTATAATCAAATATTCCATCTTATTCCTCCTGCTCATCATTGATGACTATTATAATATATTATTTAAAATATCTTCTAAACTGGTTATATAATTATTCTTTGATCTGATATTTGTTCCCTTAAACTCTTTTTCAGTAATTTCTATAATTTCTTTAATGTTTCTACTTTTAGCATCTTTTATATATGGTAGGCTATCTCCTTTATAAGTATCAGTTTCCACTATATATCCCTTCTTTCTTAACTCATCTGCTATGTACAATCCCTTCCTCCTATATTTTATTGGATAAAGTATTAAATAATCAGAATAACATTTAAAATCTTCATTATTATTTTCTTTATAAATAGCCTTTAATAGCTCATCTATATTCATTCCATATCCTGTAGCTGATAGTTGATATCCATATTGCTGAGTTAAGTTATCATAGCGACCACCGCTTAGAATTTCTTTTCCATGATGTAAGGAATATCCCTTAAAAACAATTCCTGTGTAATAATCTAATTGATTAACCAGTCCTAAATCTATATCAAAATAATCCTCATAGCCATAGTCTAGTAAGACATTACAAAGCTAAGATAAATTCTGAATAGCTTCAGAAATTCGGTCATTAAAAATAAATTCCTTTGCCACTTTCAAAACATCTTTAGGTTTTCCATAAAGAAAGGGCATTTTTAGTAATGCTTCTTTGACCTCTTGCTTTGCTTTTATACCTTTAATCAGTTTTTCAAGTTCAGGATAATTTTTTCTTTCAACCAATTTTCTAATAATTTTTTCCTCTTGGGAACAAATATTTAATTCCTTTAAAAGTCCTTTAAAGAAACATATTTGACCAATATCGATTTTAATATCTTTTACACCACAATTTAACAAACTTCTAATTGCCAGTGTAATAACTTCACCATCTGCTTCTACCTTATTATTACCGAGATATTCCACCCCAGCCTGTGTAAACTCACGCTTTCCTCCATTATTGCCATCATTCATTCTAAAAACATTAGTAATATAAGAGAACTTTAAATTTTCTGAAGAAGACCTATAATTCGTTGCTACCATCCTTGCAATAGGAGTGGTGACATCAGGTCTTAATACTAGTATTTTTCCATTTTCATCAATCATTTTTATCATTTCGTCTAGATCAATGGTTCCTTCTATCCCATAGAACAAATCATAGTATTCAAATGTCGGAGTTTGAATTTGCCTATAGCCAAAGCTTTTGTATAAATTTTTAATAATTGTAATTATATGCTCTTTCCGATGATATTCATTAGAATGAATATCTTCTACCCCATTGGGAATAAGTTGTTTGGAATTCATAATTTATCCTCCGCTTTATTAGTTTATCAATTTATTTGTTTATTACTTTATTGCACTAAATCAATAAATTAATTTTAATATATAAGTTTTATTCTGTCAACATAAAAGTAAGTAATTCTTTATTTTAGATATATTTGACCTCTCTTTTATTATCAATTACAATATTTACATATATGTTATAGGAGGAAATCAAATGTTTGACTATCATGTGCATAGTAATTTTTCTGCTGATTGTTCTATTGAAATGGAAACGATGATTAAAAGTGCAATCCAGAATGGACTAAAGGAAATTTGTTTTACTGATCATAATGATCAGGATTATAAAGATTCTTCCATTAGTTTTGATCTTGATGTAGAAAATTACTGCAAAGAAATGGATTATTATCAGAAGAAATATGAAAATGCTATTAAAATAAAGAAAGGAATTGAATTAGGTATTCAACCACACATTATTGATAATTATGAAAAACTCATCCGCGATAATGAATTTGACTTTGTAATTACATCAATTCATACCTGTGGTAAAAAGGATATACATAAGGGCGATTTCTTTATAGGAAAAACACCAAAAGAATGTTATAGACAATATTTTGAAGAACTATACTTTTGTGCTAAAGAATTTAATAATTTTAATATAATAGGTCATTTAGACCTACTTAAAAGATATGCTAATCATGTTCTGCCTCAAAATACTATACAATTTTTTGATATTATAGAAGCCTTATTTAAAGATATTATATATAGAGGAAAAGGTATAGAGGTTAATACATCTGGATTACGCTCGTCCTTAAAGGAAACCTTACCATCAATAGATATTTTAAAGCTATATAAATCTCTAGGGGGCGAAATTATTACTATAGGATCAGATTCTCATTTTACTGAACATTTAGGTTATAGATTTCCAGAAATCTTGGATAATCTTAAAAATATTGGCTTTAATTATATAACTACCTTTGAAAATCAAAAACCTATTTTTATTAAAATATAAATTCAGTATATAAAAAATATAATTGGCGACCTCAGGGTCGCCATTTATATTTTAATCTTATTCTATTTTTCTATACCAACTCTAGCTTGTACCCCTTGGGTATAATAATGCTTTATCTCTTTCATTTCTGTTACCAAATCGGCTAAGTCTACTAATTCCTTAGGAGCATAACGACCTGTACATATTACCTCTACATGTTGTGCTCGTCCATTTATGACTTCTATAACTTCTTGAGTACCAAACAATTTATAATATAGTGCAACATTTATCTCATCCAATACAACTAAATCGTATTCTCCTTTAGATAAAATCTCTCTAATCTTTTGCAAACCTTCTCTAGCAATAGCTATATCCTCTTCAGATGGCTGGTTAAATATAAAACAATCCCTTCCAAATTGTTGTATTTTTAGATTAGGAAGTAGTTCTACGGCTTTTAATTCACTATAATCCATTCCCTTTATAAACTGTCCGAAAAAAACTTTTTTGTCAGCACAAATAGCCCTTAGAGTAAGACCTAAGGCAGCTGTAGTTTTACCTTTCCCATTACCTGTATATATCTGAAAATATCCCTTTTCCATAAATATCCTCCTAAAACTTTTTATTTATAAGAAAGTATATCATAAAAACACTTCTTTTTTCCTATTTCAATATAGGCTATAGTTTTTGTATAATTTCCTAGAAGAGTATAAAATAATTATATAGGTATGAAACTAATATAATGTTAGTGTTGCCTTTATTGACTTTTCAATGCTTATTGTTTATTCTTGTTAGTATAATTAGTAGAAACTATACTTGTTTTTATCTATAGAGATAGGAGTGAAAATATAATATGAAAACACCCTCACATGAAAATAGACTAGGAGTAGAACCTATTATTCCTCTTCTTATTAAACTTTCTATTCCATCTATTATATCAATGACAGTACAAGCATTATACAATATAGTTGATAGTATCTATGTGGGCCGTCTAAGCACAGATGCTCTTTCTGCACTTTCTCTTGCTTTCCCTTTACAAATGATTCTTATAGCAATTGCAGTGGGTACAGGTACTGGTGCAAGTTCTTTAATCTCAAGACTTTTAGGTAGAGGTAACAAAAAACGTGCTTCTAATTCTGCAGAGCATGTTTTACTATTATCTCTAGTTTATGGATTAATAATTGGCTTAATTGGCTTTTTCTTCTCAGAAAATTTAATCGGATTATTTACTAATAATGAGGTACTTATTGATTTAGGAACAAGATATATACGAATTATTATGGTTGGATCTATTTTCTTATTTATACCTATGCTTTCTAATAATATATTAAGAGGTGAAGGTAATACCTTTGTACCAATGATTTCTATGCTTATTGGCTCTATTATAAATATTATATTAGACCCCCTATTAATTTTTGGCATAGGATTTTTCCCTAAGATGGGAGTTGAAGGGGCCGCTCTTGCAACTATTATAGCTAGAGCAATTAGTGGTTCATATATTGTATATATGGTTTTTACCAATGATAAAGATATTAGAATTAATTTGAAAGATTTTAAATTGGACCTTTCAATTATAGGTGCTATATATCAAGTAGGTCTTCCAGCCATGATTATGCAATTTTTGGCATCCTTTATGATTGGTGGTTTAAATATCATTGTAGGATCTTATAATGAATATGCTATTGCAGTAGTGGGTATATATTTTCGACTTCAATCCTTTGTTTTTATGCCTGTGTTTGGTCTAAATCAGGGATACATGCCCATAGTAGGCTATAATTATGGATTTAATAAACCTAATCGGATGAAGGAAACAATAAAATATGGTCTAATTATTGGATTTTCTTTTACTACCCTTGGATTTATTTTATTTCAATTATTCCCAGAAGGGCTTATTAAAATGTTTAATAGTGATCCAGAGTTGATTGAAATAGGAGTTCATGCTTTAAAAAACATAAGCTTAGCTTTCCCCATTATAGGACTTGCTATTGTTGGTTCCACTACCTTTCAAGCTGTAGGAAAAGGATTTGCCAGTATGATATTATCCTTTCTTAGACAAATCATATTATTACTTCCTATTGCCTACTTTCTAGCAAAAATAGGTCAGCTTAATTTAATATGGTATGCGTTTCCTATCTCTGAAGTTGTATCTTTTATGATATTGATTATATGGTCTAAGAAAATATTTACAAGAATCTTTGATGATATGAGAACACGACAACAATAAATAAAAGGATAGGTTTTTAAAGTTGCTCTACTAGCTTATCCATTAAATCCATTAAAATAACAATATCCTCAAAGGTAGTTCTATGATTTGAGAAATTTGCTCTTAAAACGATCTTCTCACCAATATTAGCTGGAGCTAAAAATGCTACTCCACTCTGTTCTATTAGTTCTAATAATTGAAGCTGTAATTTATTATGTTCTTTTATATCTAATTTCTTTTTAGGAATATATTGAAAACATACTGCTGATAGCATTATAGGTGATGATACTTCAAAATTAGGATTATTATCTAATTTTTCCTTAAAATATTTTGTTAATTCCAAATTTTGTTCTATAATACGGCTTAATTTTTCCAACCCATAATAGCGAAAAGCAAACCATATTTTAAATGCCCTAGACATACGCGTTGATTGTATTCCATAATTTATATAGTCATATCTTTTTTCTGGATCAAATAATTCAGGTGTTGTTTTAAATGTATTATAAATATGTTTCCTATCTTTCACTAAAACACATCCTGCTTCAACAGGGATAAAAAACCATTTATGGGGATCAGTTGAAATAGAATCGGCTCTCTCAATTCCATTCATAAGTGCTTTACCTTGTTCTGTTAGTATTGCTCCCCCTCCAAATGCCGCATCAACATGAAACCATAATTCATTATCATAGCAGAAATCTGCCAGTTGATCTAATGAATCTACTGCACCTGTGATTGAAGTTCCCACTTGACCAACTACACAAAAAGGCTTTAGTCCATCTTTTATATCCTTTTCTACCTGTTGGGATAATAAATCTATCCTTATTCTATAATTACTGTCTGTTGGAATTTTTCTTAAATTTTGTGAACCAATTCCTATTACCCCTACTGCCTTATCCACTGAAACATGAGCAATATCTGAGGTGTAAACCACTAAAGGCTTCTCTAGATTTTGAATACCCTCCTCCATCGCATCTTCAACAAATGCTTGTCTTGCTATTGTCAATGCTGTCAATGTCCCCATTGTTCCACCACTGACTAGAACACCTCCACCATCCTTTGAATACCCAAACATTTCATTAAACCAAGTTATTATAATGTCTTCTAATATAGTGGCAACAGGTCCTGCTTTATATAGAAAAGGGGCTTGGCTTAGTACCAAATTAATAATTTCACCAATAGTACCTGCAGGACTTGGACTTGTAACAATCCATGATAAAAATCTAGGATGCCCAATCTTAGTGCAATAGGGAATTACATTTCTTTCAATATCAGTAAAAAGACTATCCATATCTGTCCCCTGTATTGGTAGTTTATATTCAAATAAATCATTCAATGAATCTCGTTCTATATTTGCATATACTGGATCATTTGAAATTCCCTGTATATAATCCTTTACTATACTTAGGGTCTTTTCTAAATATAAATCTAAATTCTTTATATCTAAGGATTCTGTTTTCATAAATTATTCCTTTCTTATTAAAATCTAATTTTCATCTATATAAATAAAGCCAACAATGACACTGCATTGTTGGCTTAGCATTCTAATAAACTCTTCTTCCTCCTCTGAATTTCCCTGACCAATGACTAGATGATAAATAATCCACTTGAACTGGTTTTCCTGTTCTAGGTGCATGAACAAATTTATTACCACCAATATATATACCTACATGGCCTGGAAAAATTACTAAATCACCTGGTCTTAGATTACTACGGGAAACATAACCACTTAATCCTGCCTGACCTCCTGAAGTTCTAGGAATACTAATACCATATTGTCTGTAAACATAACTAGTAAGTCCAGAACAATCAAAACCAGTAGAAGGAGAACTACCACCTCTTCTATAGGGAATACCACGATAACCCATTGCAGTTTTTGCTATTGCTGAACCTATTTCTCCTTTATAAGTGGGTGCTGGTTTTCTAGAAACCTTAGGTCTTGCTTTTGTACCTACTTTTACTACTCTGGTTTGTGGCTCTTCTAAGATTTTTTCTTCTATGATATCCCTTTTATCTTCTGCTCCATTTAGGAAAGTGATTTCCATAGTTACTTCTTTTTTCCCTTTTTTCCCCTCTTCAATTACCTTCTTTTGTCCTACATATAATGAAGAATCCTTTTTCTCTTCAACTTTGCATTTAATATCTTCTACTATTATGTGTTTTTCTACGGTTTTTACATCAATAAAAGGTTGTTCAACAAATAGATTTATTTTTTCACCTGGCATTAATTTTTCAATGTCTTTCCCTGGATTTGCTTCTTCTAATGTTCTAATACCCATATTAAATGCCCTAGAAATATTCCAAGCAGAATCCCCTTTTGCAACCTGATAGGTTTGCACTCCTTCACTACTTTGTGACACCTTTTCCATGGCTTTCTCTTTGGTTAATATTTCATCTGGTGGAACATCTTTAGATATTATATTTACTTTTTGACCAAAGGAAACCTCCAGTAATTCTTGGTTATCCTTTTCCTCGACTCTTTCCATATAGGGTCTTTTTATTTCATCTAATACTTGTTGTGCAATTTCTGTTGATTCAACAATTAATTTATTTTCACCTTCCATTACTATAATGGCTGCAGGCTTTAAAATCTCTGCTCTTTTTGAGATGAAGTCAACTATTTGCTTTTTTTCTAATAGTTGGTCTTTTTTTACCCGGACTTTTTCATATACTATTTCATTTTCAAAGTGAGCTTTATCGCCATATTGTTCTAATACTTCTTTTTCTACTTCTTTTAATGCATTTTCTACAATAGTAATTTCTTTAACTGCACCTACCTCTTCTCCGTTTAAAACTACCTGGTAGGAAAAACCGCTTTGATAAACAAAGAAACTTATAATAGATATGGCAATAACCATAGAAGAGATTATTAGAGTTTTCTTCCAGTGTTTAAAATTTTTTATACTATTCTTTAGATAATCAGGAAAATCCTTAACCCATGCTATCACTTTCATTCCCTCTCCCCATATTAATTTTAAAGCAAAGAAAATAAAGTTATTATTTTACATTTATATTTTTATTGTAACATTTTTATTAATACTATACAAACTTTTGTTACAAATAATTTGAAAGTTTTTACAATATTTATTTAACCTTTACTAGTATATTATTATTCAATGTGCAAAATGTTATAATAGAATTTAATAATACAATAATCTAATACTGCATGGGGAGTGATTTTGTGTATTTTCTAATTCTTCTATTTCCAATTAGTCTGTTTTTAACCTTTTTCGCAACAAATAATAATATTCTTATAGAAAAATATTACTCCCAGGGAATCTACTTAATAATAAACAAACTACTATACTTACCTTCAAATCTATTTCACTTCTCCCTTGGGGAAATTTTATTATATTTATTTATATTTTTATCTGTATTATTTACAATAAGATTTATATATAGAAATTATTGGAAAAGATCTTACAGAAAAGCAATTAAAAATCCAGGCACTTTTAGTAAAAAAACAGCCCTAATAAGGGGGCTACTAAATATAGTTATATGTTTTAGCATTCTTTATTTTATATTTATTATTAACTGGGGATTAAATTATCATAGGCTTCCCTTTGCTAGTATTGTAAATTTAGAGATAAAACCTACCTCTGTTGATGATTTACAATCTTTATGCGAGAATTTAATATCCCGTACAAATACTTTGCGGGAAAACATAAATGAAGATAATAATGGTGTAACCTATATACCAAACGGTTTTAAAAGTGTAGTTAAAAGATCACAATTAGGTTATGATATTATTATTAATCAATACCCTATATTAGATCTAAAAACCAGCAAACCTAAGGGTATTATGTTCTCAAAGGGTATGTCATATGCCGGTATTGCAGGTATTTATTCCCCATTTACCGGGGAAGCCAATGTCAATACCATGGTTCCTCATGCTATGCTTCCCAATACAACTGCTCACGAAATGGCACATCAACGTGGATTTGCAAGAGAGGATGAAGCTAATTACATCGCTTATTTGGCTTGTACCTCACATCCTGATATAGATTTTCAATATTCTGGGGTTTTATTAGCTTTAATTCATTCTATGAATGCCCTTAATAAAAATGATATTGAAAGCTATCAACAATTAACCCTAGAATATAGTGATGGAGTCAAACGAGACCTCGCTGCAATAAATAATTTTTGGAATTCCTATAAAGGTACTATTGAAAAAACCTCAAGAAAAATCAACAATACCTATTTAAAATCAAATTTGCAAGAGGATGGCATAAAAAGCTATGGAAGAATGGTTGATTTGCTTATTGCCGAATACAAAGCTACCCTTTAATAATTAAATCTTTTACGACCTCGGAAGCAATAATAAGACCAGCCACCGATGGTACAAATGAAACACTACCTGGAAGTTGCCTTCTATTCTCATTATTTTCAAGTTTAAGCGGTGTTATAGGTTTTTCTTTAGAATACACTACCTTTAATTCTGGTATATTTCTTTTTCTAAGTTCTGTTCTCATTACCCTTGCTAAGGGGCATACTGATGTTTTAAAAATATCTTCAACCTCTAGCATTGTAGGATTTAATTTATTTCCCGCCCCCATGCTACTAATAATAGGAATGCCCATTTTGTGACACCTCTCCACTAAATCTAATTTTGAGGAAACCATGTCAATAGCATCTACAACATAAGAATAACCTAAAGATAGCATTTGTTCTGCGTTTTCAGGTTTATACAACTCCTGGATGGTTTTAATTTCAGTATCCGGATTTATATCTAATATCCTTTGTTTCATTATCTCAACCTTTGATTTGCCTACAGTATTCATGTTGGCATGTAATTGTCTATTAATATTAGTTATATCTATAACATCATGGTCCACTAGAACAAATGAGCCTATCCCTGATCGAGCCAATGCTTCTACTACAAATGTTCCCACTCCTCCGATTCCAAATATTGCAATCTTACTATTTTTTAATTTTTTTAAATTTTCTGTGCCTATTATCATTTCTGTTCTAGAAAATGCATGTAGCATAGTTTACACCCTTTGTATTTTATGAATTTTATTTCCTATTATAATATATCTCATTTTATCACATATTATCTATCTATGATTTATTCTTTAATTTTGATAAATATTTATCAAAAATCTATTTTTATGTTATTATTATAGTACAACTCCTTCGAGATATGTTTAAAGTTTTCTACATCATAATTTTTACACCAAACATTGAGGAGTTATTTTATTTGCAAACACAAAACCTAATTATTTGGATAGCTGTGTTTCCAAAAGACTAAAAACTTTACTTTTAAGGGGGCTATTAACATAATGATTTTAAGAAACGAAGAACAAATGTCCAGGATTGCTATTGAAGAAATTCAGCTTACTAGACTAAAAAGTGTTGTAAATCGAGTATATGAAAAAATTCCACATTATCGTGCTAAAATGGAAGAGTTAGATATAAAACCTAAGGATATAAGAACATTAGATGATTTGAAACTTTTACCATTTACTAATAAACAGGATTTAAGGGAAAATTATCCTTTTGGCTTATTTGCTGTTCCAAAAAGTGAATTAGTGAGGATTCATGCCTCATCTGGTACAACCGGAAAATCTACTGTAGTTGGTTATACTAAGAATGATATAAAAATATGGTCAGAATTAGCAGGCAGAATTGCAGCTGCAGGTGGAGCTAAAAAAGAAGATATAGCTCAGATTTGTTTTAGTTACGGAATGTTTACTGGAGGATTAGGATTACATTATGGATTAGAGCATTTGGGAGTAACTGTTTGTCCATCTTCCGCTGGTAATACCGAAAAACAAATTATGTTTATGAAAGACTTTAAAACTACAATATTAGTTTCAACTCCCTCTTATGCATTACGAATTGCTGAAGTAGCTAAAACTATGGGCATTGATCCTAGTAAAGATTTAAATATTAGAATTGGCTTATTCGGAGGAGAGGGTATGTCTGAAGCAATGCGTAGTGAAATTTATAGGTTATGGGGAAATCATATAAAAGTAACCCAAAATTATGGTATGAGCGAGTTAATTGGCCCAGGAGTATCTGGAGAATGTTTAAAGCTAAGTGGCATGCATATTCAGGAAGATCATTTTATTCCAGAGATTATTGATCCAAATACAGGTGAAGTATTACCACCAGGTTCTACAGGTGAATTGGTTATTACTTGTATGACAAAAGAAGCTCTACCTTTGATACGATATAGAACTAGAGATATTTCCAGTCTTACATATGCACCATGTGAGTGTGGTAGGACTAATGCCAGAATGCAGAATATATCTAGCCGTATAGACGATATGCTGATAATTAGAGGTGTCAACGTTTTTCCATCACAAATCGAAGAAGTACTTTTTAAATTTCCAGAAATTAGTCCCCATTATCAAATTGTTTTAGATAGAAAAAACTATTTAGATACTATTGAAATTAATGTTGAATTAACTGAAGGGCTACAACTATACTCTAGTGATGTTCTAAAAAACTTGAGAGCTGCAATTAAAAGAAATTTAAGAATTGTCTTAGGTATAAATACCACTATTAATATTTTAGAACCTAATAGTTTGCCTAGATTCGAAGGTAAAGCTAAAAGAATTATAGATAAGAAAAAAAATGCCTAATTATTAATAAATTTTGCAATTTTTATATTTAAACCAATTGCTAAAAGTTCATGAAAATGTCTTGTCTTATTTAAATTCCTATTTTGTTTTTTAATAATTATTTCCATTGTAACCACTATTTATAATGGTTAATAATTTTTTAAGTGCATAAACTATAATTGCAAAACCAAAATAGGAGGTGAATATCAATGGCAAATAGAAGTAATAGAACTGTAGTTCCTGAAGCTAGAAATGCACTTGATAAGTTTAAACTTGAGGTAGCTAATGAACTTGGGATTACTAACTATGATCAAATTGATAAAGGTAACTTAACTTCCAGAGAAAATGGTTATGTAGGTGGTAACATGGTTAAAAAAATGGTAGAAAGTTATGAGCGAAGTATAGCAGGTAAGTAATGTATATAAATATTTTAAGGGAGAAACTACCTAGGTAGTTTCTCCCTTAGCTTTTATTACTAATTTTATTAGTTTTATCTTTGAGCCCTTTGTACTATTATCCTTTTCCCTTTTATTGTTGACTTTGGAAGTTCCCTTAGAACTATATTACCCTTTCCATTAAGTATATCTACATAGGATATATTATCTTGTATATCTATTATACCTATATCCTCAGCAAGTATTCCCTTTATATTTATTATAGCCCCTACAATATCTCCAGGCCTAATTTTTTTGTTTTTTCCTGCTTTAATATAAACTTTTGTAACCTCCCTTTCTAATTGCGAACTTTTTTCAACCTTTAAATTAACTTTACCCTTCTGTTTTTCATCAAACTTTTTCTTTCCTAATTCAATCTCTTGTTCAGAGGGAATTTCCCCCATGGGTATATTAAAATCTAAATATTTTTCGATTTGATTGAGTAATTTTAATTCTCTTTGTGTAACAAGGGTAATAGCAATTCCTTCTTTCCCGGCACGCCCTGTTCTTCCGATTCTATGAACATAGCTTTCCTTTTCTACAGGAACATCATAATTAACCACCAGACTTATGTCCTCTATATCAATTCCCCTAGCCGCTACATCAGTTGCAATAAGAAATTGTAAGGCGCCTCTTTTAAAGTTATTCATAACCTCTAATCGATCTTTTTGCTCCATTCCTCCATGAAGTTTACTACAATCATAATTTATACTATCCATCTTTTGAAAAAGCCAATTAACCGTGTCTTTTGTGTTACAAAATATAATACAACTATCCGGTCTATTAGTATATATTAGTTTAGTTAAAAAATTAAACTTTTCCCTTTCATCTATCTCATAATAATATTGATAGGTCTTTTCAACTGTAAGCATCTCAGCATTTGTTTCAATTAGTTTTGGGTTTTTCATATATTTATCACAAAGATTTAATATTTTTTCTGGTATAGTTGCTGAAAATAACATGGTAACCCTATTTATGGGAAGTTTTTCTATAACTGCCTCCACCTGTTCAATAAATCCCATGTTTAGCATTTTGTCAGCTTCATCAATCACAAGATATTTAATATCATTTAATATAATATTCCCTTTATTAATATGATCCAGTGTCCTTCCTGGTGTTCCTACAATAATATGGACCCTCTGCTTCAACTCTCTTGTTTGTCGCTCTATTGGTTGTTTCCCAAATATAGCTTCACTTCTTATTCTTTTAAATCTACCTATGTATGTAATTTCTTCCTTCACTTGTACTGCCAATTCCCTTGTGGGTGTTAATACTAAAGCTTGAGGATTGTTTTCCTCTACATCTATACTCTCACATAGGGGAATAGCAAAAGCTGCCGTTTTCCCACTTCCTGTTTGTGATTTTGCTATAATATCAATTTTTTCTAAGGCAAGGGGTATAACTTCTTTTTGTATTTTTGTTGGGCTTATATACTTCAACTTTTCTAAAGCACTTAAAATCTTATTATCTAAATCTAAATATTTAAATCCGCTATTATTCATATATACTAACCTCTCAAGATATTATATTCTATTATTTATTCTACCCTATTTCCTTTTCACCATTTTTATTTCTATCAAAATCTGTAAATTGAGTATTATAAAGCTCTGCATAGAAACCTTTTTTATTTAGTAACTCTTCGTGGTTCCCCTGTTCTATAATCCTACCTTCATTCATTACTAATATTAAATCAGCATTTCTAATTGTAGATAATCTATGGGCAATAACAAAGCTTGTTCTCCCCTTCATTAAAGCTACCATTGCTCTTTGTATAAACACCTCAGTTCTTGTATCCACACTACTTGTAGCCTCATCAAGTATAAGTATTGAAGGGTCTGCCAATATTGCCCTGGCAATAGTTAAAAGCTGCTTTTGCCCATGGGAAATATTCGTTGCTTCCTCATTTATAACTGTATCATATCCCTTAGGCAATGTTCTAACAAAGTGATCAACATGAGCGGTTTTGGCTGCCTGAATTATTTTTTCTTCTGTTGCATCTTCACAAGCGTATGCAATATTATCCCTTATGCTTCCATTAAAAAGCCAGGTATCTTGAAGAACCATTCCAAACATGCTTCGTAAATATCCTCGTTTTATTTTTCTTATATCTATTCCATCTATAGTAATTCTTCCTTGATCGATTTCATAAAAGCACATTAATAAATTTACAAGGGTTGTTTTCCCAGCTCCTGTAGGTCCTACGATAGCAATTGTCTGACCCTTCTTTACATCAATATTCATATTTTGTATTATTGGAATATCCTTTTCATAACCAAAACTTACATTTTCGAATCTTACTTCTCCCTTAGGAAACTCTATCAATTGTGCATTTTTTTGTTCGGGAACCTCTTCTTCTTCATCAAGAATTTCAAATACCCTTTCCGCTGATGCTATAGTAGATTGAATAATATTTGAAATGTTAGCAGTTTGGGAAATAGGATGAGTAAATTGTCTTGCATACTGAATAAATGCCTGCACATCACCTATACTTATAGCACCCCTAGTTACTAATATGCCTCCAATAACACAAACCAATACATAGGCGATATTTCCTATGAAAATCATAAGAGGCATAATCACCCCAGACATAAATTGAGCCCTGTGACTTGATTTAAAAAGTTCATCATTTATTTTTTCAAAGGTTCCCAATGAATTCTCTTCCCTGTTAAACGACTTTATAATTTCATGTCCTGTATACATTTCTTCAACATGACCATTAAGTTCTCCTAATGTCTTTTGTTGAGCTGTAAAGTATTTTTGAGAGCGGACTACAATAAATTTTGTTACTATAAAATATAGAGGTAATGTTAGTATAATCATCAAAGTCAAAATAGGGCTTATAGTTAACATCATTATAACTACCCCTATTAAGGTCACAATAGAAGTAATAAATTGGGTAATACTTTGCTGTAGTGTACTGCTTATATTGTCAACATCATTAGTAACACGGCTTAGAATTTCACCATGGGTACGACCATCAAAATATTTTAGGGGAAGACGAGAAAGCTTTTGATTAACATCCTCCCTCATTTCAAAAACAGTATTTTGAGCAATACTTGCCATAATGTATTGTTGTAGATAATTAAATACTGAACTAATAATATATAATCCAGCTAAAATAAATATAATATTACTTATATATACAAAATCAACTTGGGCATTAGGTACCCCTTGTAATTTCAACATAACACCGTCGAATATCTTAGTTATAGCAAGTCCCAATACCTTAGGGCTTATTATTGTAAAGGTTGTACTTAGAATTGCAGCAACAAATACTAATACTATTTTATACCTATGGGGCTTTAAATATCCAATTAGCCTTTTAAAAGTACCCTTAAAGTCCTTTGCTTTTTCTACCGGTCTTGACATTGCAGGTCCATGTCCTCTCCCCATAGGAGGTCTATTTCTTTTAGGTTCTTCTTTCATGCTAATTCCTCCTCTGAAAGTTGGGATGAAACAATTTCTTTATAGACTTCACAGCTTTTTATAAGTTCACTATGCTTACCAATCCCTGCAATCTTGCCTTCATCTAGAACTATTATACGATCTGCATTTATTATTGTAGTAACTCTTTGTGCAACTATTATAAATGTTGAATCCTTTATCTCCCTCTTTAGAGCTATTCGGAGTTTTGCATCTGTATTAAAATCCAATGCTGAGAAACTATCATCGAAGATGTATATTTCAGGTCTTCTAACAAGGGCACGGGCTATAGCTAAGCGTTGCTTTTGCCCTCCCGAAAGATTTGAACCTCCTTGGGCAATAACTGAATCTAATCCCTCTTCCATATTAGAAATGAATTCTGTTGCTTGGGCTATCTCAGCTGCATGTTTAATTTCTTCCTCTGTAGCATCTTCCTTACCATATCTTATATTATCTGCAATTGTACCTGAAAAAAGTACAGCTTTTTGAGGTATTATGCCTATTTTTGACCGCAACTCCTTTTGGGTCATATTCCGAATATCTATACCATTTACTAAAATACTTCCCTTGGTAATCTCGTAAAGGCGAGGAATTAATTTTATAAGAGTTGATTTTCCAGAGCCAGTTCCACCAATAATTGCTGTAATTTCACCAGGACCAGCACCAAATGAGATGTTTTTAATCACTGGCTGCTCTGCATCTGCGTAATTAAAGCTGACATTCTTAAATTCTAAATATCCCTTATTGCTCTTCTGCTTCTTATCTATGTTTTTATCTATGTCCTTATCTTTTTCAATATCTTCAATATTGGGAATGATATCTAATACTTCATTTATCCTATCTGCAGAAGCACTTGCGCGAGGCAACATTACGAATATCATTGACACCATAATAAGAGAAAATAAAATTTGCATAATATATTGTATAAATGCCATTAAGTCGCCTACTTGCATATTACCATTATCTATGCGTATGCTACCAAACCATAATATTGCAATAACACTCATATTCATAATAAGCATCATAAGAGGCATTGTAGAAGCCATTATCTTATTAACCCTTATAGATGTATTTCTTAACTCTATGTTAGCTTCATTAAAACGATAATCTTCATGTTTTTTTCGATTAAAAGCTCTTATTACACGAATTCCTGTAAGTCCTTCTCTGACTACAAGGTTGATTTTATCAAGTTTTTTTTGTACTGATTTAAAAAGTGGCATAGCTTTTTTTGATATAATTAAAATCATAATTAATAATATTGGAATTATAAAAACAATAAGTAATGATAATCTTGCATCTCTGGTTACAGCCATAATGATACCTCCAACAAGCAACATTGGAGCCCTAAGCATCATTCTAAGCATCATAATTGTAACCCTTTCAATCTGAGTAATATCATTAGTTGTTCTTGTAATAAGTGAAGCGGTTCCTACTTGATCAAATTCTGACAAGGAGAAACTTTCCACTCTTTTAAAAACCTTGCTCCTAAGATCTTTACTATAGGATGATGCTATTTTTGCTGATAAATAGCTTGATATAATTAAGCTAGTAGTAGCCAACAAAGCAACTAGTAACATCAAACCTCCTATTTGTAAAATATAATTAGTATCTCCATTAACTATTCCTATATCAACAATCCCAGCCATTAAAGTTGGTAAAAATAGTTCAGATATAGCTTGAATAAAAGTAAATATAATCACCAATAGTATTGAAATTTTATAGGGAACTAAAAGTCGAAACAATCTAACCAAAAATATCATCTCCAATAATTTTTACTAGCTTAAATATGTTTTTTTTAAATAATATAGATAATAATACCATACAATGTGTATTTTTCTTAATTCGTAATATAAAAAAATGCCACCCAATATGAAAGTGGCATTTTACTATTTTCTAACCTCAAATGAACTTAAAGTATAATATTCTTTTCTTCACCCTTTATCCATGAATAAATATTATCAAATACAATATTTGCTCTTTTAATCATTGATTCTTCAGTAGCAAAGGCTATGTGCGGAGTTACTATAATATTCTTAGCGTTTAATAAAGGATGTTTTGATGGAATAGGAGGTTCACTTTCAAACACATCTATGCCAGCTCCTGCTATGATCCCTTGGTTTAATGCTTGGGCAAGGGAAGTACTATCTAATACTGGTCCCCTGGCTGTATTAATTAAAATAGCATTTTTCTTCATTAGTGCTATTTTACCCTTTGAGATTAATCCCTTAGTTTGTTCATTTAATGGAAGATGTAATGAAACAATATCACTTCTTCTTAATAGTTCATCTAATTCTACATATTCTATTCCTAAATCTAATGCTCTTTGAGATTCTGACCTACTATAACCAAGAAGCTTACAATTAAATACTTTTAATAATTCAGCTGTTCTAAGACCAATTGCGCCTGTCCCCACAATACCAACTATCTTTGAGTTTAACTCGTTACCAACTAAACCTACCTTGGTACCTTCTTTCTTTACTACTTCATTACAAGGAATTATATTTCTTAACAATGATATAATCAATGATAGAGTAAGCTCGGCTACTGCCTCGGTAGCATATCCCTGAGCATTTGAAACTCTAATACCCATTTCTTTACATACTTCTAAATCAATATGATCATATCCAGTAAATGCAATTGCAATGTACTTCAGGTTATGTGCAGCTCTTATAACCTCTCCACCTAAAGGATTATTAGCAATAATAAGTATATCCGCATCCTTAACTCTTTCCTTAAGAATTTCAACATCCTTTTCCACTCTGTTATAGGCTATAAATTCGTGTCCCATATCTAGAAGATTTTTGGATAATTCATCTAATACCTCTTGACCTATTACTAGAGGTTCTAATAATACAATTTTCATTATTATCTCCCTCCTATTCTATATATTCTTTAGCTTTTTCTTCACCCCTAAGTACTCTTAAAGTTCCTAGAGCTAGCGATTCCATTTCATTTTCTCCAGGCATAATTTCTATAGGCGCAATAAATTTGACTCTTTTTTCTATCCAGTTTGTAAACATCTTTGAATAGGCTATTCCACCTGTAATAATTATATAATCTATATCACCTTCTAATACAGTAGATAATTCTCCTATACCCTTAGCTACTTGATAAGCCATTGCCTCATATATTAGCTTTGCTTTCTTATCGCCATTTTTAACCATTTTTTCTATTTCTCTTGCATCTGCAGTATTAAGATAAGCTTTAAGTCCACCATTTCCCCTTATCATCTTTTGTACGGTTCTATTATCATATTTCCCAGAAAAACAAAGCTTAACCAAACTCTTGCAAGGAACTCTTCCTGATGCTTCTGGAGAGAAAGGACCTTCATCATCGGATATAATATCAATTAGTTTTCCTTTTTTATGTACACCTAGGGAAATTCCTCCTCCTAAATGTGCCACAATAAAATTACAATCCTCATATTTTCTAATATAATTTTGGGCAACCTTCATTGCCATTGCTCTTTGATTTAAAACATGAGAAGTACTTGTCCTTGGTATTTCAGGCATTCCAGAAATTCTTGAGATCTCATCAAACTCATCTACCCTTACACTATCATATATATATGCATTTACACTAATCGTCTTAGCAATTTCATAGGCTAATATTGCTCCTAGATTAGAAGCATGTTCCATAACTGGATTATTCTTTAGTCTATCTACCATTACATCATTTACTATGTAGGCACCTGACTTACACTTAGGTACCATACCACCCCTGCCAGTGACCGCAGTAAAATCCTTTATAGTATATCCATTTTCTTTTAAATAGTTTAATATGGTTTCTTCCCGCATCTTGTATTGAGAAATGGTATCAGAAAATTTATTTATAACTTCTACAGGATGCTCAATATTTGTTACCATTTCTTGAACATGGTCATTATATACTGCTATTTTTGTTGAAGTAGAGCCGGGATTAATGACCAGTATCTTATTCAATAATATCACTTCCTTCCTATTATATTTAAATTGAGGAAATTGTTTTAAAAACAATTTCCTCATCTTTTTATATTAAAGGAAAGATCTACTTTCCTTTAATATAAAAATAAGGGGTTGTAGGGGAAGATCCCCTGCCGTATTAAGAAGGGTGCTCAGATGGCTGGTTTTGCCATCGCCAAAGGGAAACTAGGTTTCCCTATAAGCAGGTAGCCAATTTAGCTTGCTAAATTTCGCTAATCGCTTAGTTGTTTCACCTAGTGGAAGCAGCTTTGCTGCTTTTTTTATACTAAGTCCATACCTAACCTTAATGCTTTTTTATTTATTTCAACAAATTTAGGTTTAACATTTTCTTCTATTATATTATCCCAATCAATATTGGCTAAATCCATTAATTTTACAATAGATCCTAAAAGAATTACATTCATAACCTTTTCATTGCCAAGTTCTTTAGCTTTTTCTCCAGCATCAACAACAATTGTATCAGCCTTATTTTTTAATTCATCAAGGATATTTTTATTATAATCCACTTTCCCTGATAAAACTGACATAGGCTTAATCTGATAGTTATTTACTACCACTTTACCCTCTAGCTTTAGATATTCTAGCCATCTTAAAGCCTCCATTTTTTCAAAGGAAACTAAGATATCTGCTCCCCCTATTTCAATAACTGGAGAATCAACTTTATCTCCAAAGCGTACTTGTGAAGAAACCGAGCCTCCTCTTTGACTCATACCATGTATTTCACTCATTTTCACATCATAACCTGCTTCCATTAGACCAGTTGTAAGAAGTTTACTTGCTAGTATTGTTCCTTGTCCCCCTACACCTACCAACAATATGCTCTTAGTCATCTATCTTACCACCTTTCCAATTGCTCCAGTTGGGCAAACCTGATAACAAACACTACAACCTACACATTGATTATAGTCTATATAGGATTTCTTTGTCTCATTATTAAAGGCTATTGCTGGGCAGCCGGTTTTTGTACACTTTTTACAGCCAATACATACATCTTGATTTACTTCATATTTTTCTGTAAATGCTCCAGCAAATTCTTCCTTGTCTTCCTTAGAGAACTTCTTAAGGGCGCAAGGCCATCTAGTAATAATAACAGATGGTTCATCAATGGCAAGTGCCCAATTAAAAGCGTTTCTCATTTCTTCAAGGTTATTGGGATTAACCTTTAGGACATGTCTAATTCCGCAGGCTCTAGCTATTGCCTCAATATCTAAGGCTTCTGTAACATCTCCTTGAGCAGTATATCCTGAACCAGGATTTTCTTGATGACCAGTCATACCAGTAATTCTATTATCTAAAATAACATTTATTGTATTACCCTTATTATAAACAGTGTTAATTAAACCATTTATACCAGTATGGAAAAATGTAGAGTCCCCTTGTACTGCAATAACTCTTCGTTCATTACCCTCAAGCATATTAAAGATTGTTTGTGCTCCGTGACCTGCTGCAAGAGCACTACCCATATCAATGGTAAAATCTAATCCATTATAGGGCTCATCCATGCCTAAGGTATAGCATCCAATATCACCAGCAACAACTGCGTTTTTCTTGGCAATTATCTTTCTTAATTCATAGAAGAATCCTCTATGGGGACAACCTGCGCATAGGGCTGGAGGTCTAGGTACTACCATATCTTTGTCATATTCAACCGATGGATTGGTTTTTCCTTCTATTGATTTTCTAATAACATCTGGTGTTAATTCACCATAGGTTGGAAAAACATCCTTACCATAACATTTAAATCCAAGTATTTTTACTCTTTCTTCTATAATTGGATCATTTTCCTCTAAAATATATAACTTATCAACTTGGGATGCAAATTCCTTTATCTTTTCATCTGGCATAGGGTAGGTAAATCCTAGCTTTAAATAAGAAGCAGTTTCACCGAATACCTCTTTTGCATAGTTAAAGCACATTCCCGATGCAATAACTCCAATTTTCTTATCATTCCATTCTATATAATTTAGGTCTGTTTTATTTGAATACTCTTGTAGTCTTTTAGTTCTCTCTTCTACCTTTACTCTTAACTTTCTGGCAAATGCAGGTACTGTAACATACTTTTGTTTATTTTTTTGATACTCAATTATTGGTGTTTCTTCTCTATCATAACAATCTACTATACTCTTAGAATGGCAGACTCTGGTAGTTAACCTAAATAATACTGGTGTATCAAAATCTTCACTTATTTCAATTGCTGTTTTAATCATGTCTTTTGATTCCTGACTGTCACTTGGCTCTAACATAGGAACTTTAGCAAAGGGTGCAAAGTTTCTATTATCTTGCTCATTTTGAGAAGAATGCTGTCCAGGTTCGTCGGCTGTTATAAGTACCAATCCACCTGTTACACCTGTGTATGCAAATGACATTAGTGCATCACTAGCCACATTAAGCCCAACATGTTTCATAGAAGCTAATGTCCTTCCTCCAGCAATAGATGCTCCTATTGCAGACTCTAAAGCTACCTTTTCATTTGATGTCCATTCAGCTTTTATTTCCTTAAATTTGGCTATGTTTTCTAAGATTTCTGTACTAGGAGTACCTGGATATGCTGTTGCATATCTAATTCCTGCTTCAAATGCACCTCTGGCAACAGCTTCATTTCCTGTTAGTAATTTTTTCATTTATGTTCCCCCTTTTAATTTTATTTACTATTGTTACAAGCACTTGCAGATATAACTATAGATAAAAATTTCTCCTCGGAGGTAGAACCCCTAGAAGTAAGAACAATAGGTACCTTTGACCCAAGGATAATACCTGCCATTTTTGCTCCAGCAGAAAACATAAGAGCTTTCCCCAATATATTCCCTGTTGCAATATTGGGGACTAATACTATATCGGTATTTCCTATAACTGGACTTTCAAATCCCTTTATAGTAGCAGACTCTTTACTCATCATTAAATCATAGGATATTGGTCCTTCGATAATACAATTATCAATTTCTTTATTTTTTGCCATTAACTTAAGATCTCTTGCATCTATGGTTTCCTGCATCTTTGGATTTACAGTTTCCACTGCACAAAGTACAGAAACATTTGGCTTTTCATAACCCATAGACTGCAGTGCAGCCACAGAATTTTGTACTATTTGTTTCTTTTCATCAAGGGATGGATTAATATTCATCCCCCCATCTGTAACGAATAAAAGCTTATGGTATGAAGGAATCTCGAAAATTGCCATATGTGACATTATATTGCCTGTTCTTAAACCCTTTTCTTTATCAACAACAGCCTTTAATAAATCACTTGTTTGAATTTTGCCCTTCATAATGAAGTTTGCTTTTTTTTCATGAACTAGCTCCACTGCTTTTTGTGCTGCTAGCTTATCATCTCTTTTATCTATAATATTAAATCCGTCTTTAATTTCCCCTAAGTTTAATAAAATCTTTTTAATCTTTTCTTTGTCCCCTATTAAAATCGGTTCAACTACTCCCAATCTTTTAGCCTTAATAACTGCCTCTAAAGTATGCTCATCGGCTGCTGAAACTACAGCAACATTATTTTTTATAGTATTACTTTTCATCTTGTTAATTAGATGATCGAAGCTTTTTATATCATCCATTAAATCCCCCCTTAGTGTTTTGATATATACTCTATTAATTATATAGTAAATTAAATAAAAATTCAAAAAATAGGATATTTTACAGATTTAGTATATTTTGTTTAATATTTAACAGTAGGTTATTCTGTGATGAAAAAAGAGAAAAATCATCCTAGACAAAGTATCTAGGATGATTTATATAATATCAATTAATTTAAATTATTTATTTTTAAAAATGAAACCTTATTCATCAACCTTCATGTTCTCCACAATAATACCTTCATTGATTCGTTTCAAGGGATAGCTACCGGAGAGCAGCGCAACGATGGTTGCACCTAAACACGCAATCGCAACATTCCCCCAAGGTACTGCCCATTGAAAATCGCTGATTCCAGTTACTATACCAAAGAGTCCATAGGATAGTCCGATACCGATCGCACCTCCGATAATAGCGGCAAAGATCCCATAGAAAAGACTTTCTAGTGCTACCATCCGTTTGATTGATCCCTGGGTCATTCCCACTGCCTTGATCATTGAAATCTCCTTGGTTCTTAGTATGATATTTGTGCTAATGGTGTTAATGATATTAATACTGCTGATTAATGTGATCAATGTTACAAATCCATATAGGAAAATGCTCATTATAACATTGGTCATCCTATTTGCCTCGGCCCATTGGGCATAGTCCATATAGTTAAAAAAGGGATTCCCTTCCTGTTTCTCTTCTAAATATGCCTTTATTGGTGTAGGGTCGGAGTTTTCGATCATTTCAATCATCATTCTATTGTTATGGGCAGAATCCTCTCCCAGGATCCTTTTAAAGTTATCCTCTGTGGTTATGATAATTAATCCGGCATTTATATTGTACCCTTCATCGATGATGCTTTGATCCAGAACGCCAACAACCTCTAATTCCTTATATTCTACATCCTCTCCCCCATAGTTTCCAAAGGGGATGGTATCCCCTGTATTCACATGGAAGCCTTCCATTAATTTTCTGCTTCCATGTTCCTTCCATACATAGGTGTTATTGACTACTAGAACTCCATATTCCTTGTCCAATGCCTCCAAGCTTCCCTGCTCTAAATGCTCCTCCAATAGCTCTAGATTTTCATCCCCCAGGGTATAGAGGTTGTTATTGTGAATCCTGATGAAATCATCCTTCTTATCACTTAATATATACGAAACCTCTTCCTTTAAATCCTTGCTAATCTTATTCTCCTCTAATAGTGCTTCACCATTAACCCCGCTGATCTTAAAGATCCTGTCTATATCCTTGATTCCCTTTAGTTCCCAATATACTTTTTCAAATTCTTCTTGATCATTCATATTAATCGAATAATTTCCACTAAAGGTACTATCAATTGCTCCTGCCTTAAACATATAGTCCGAAAAGCTGGAAAAGGTGATATATAGGGATATGCTGATCACCATGGAAAAAACCGTAATGTAAAATCTCTTCCGATTCCTTCTTAGATTCTTATAGGCAATCTCTCCTTCAATCCCAAGGAGCCTTCTCACAATAAAGGAATTCTTCACCCTTTTAAAACTTTCCTTCTTTATACTCCCTGCATTTCTCACCGCTTCAAGGGGAGATACCTTAGCAGCCTTTCTTGCAGGACCAATGGCAGATAAAAACACGGTAATGATACCGATTATCGTACTGATTAATAGGACTGTCCAGGAGAGATTCGCCTCCATTTCCCTAAAAAAATTGGCATCAAAATTGAATCGCCCAATGATATAAAAAACAATCTTCATAGATCCGATACCAGATAGTATCCCTATAGGAATACCGATAACACTTAGGCTAAATGCCTCCCGCAGTACAATCCCCCTTATCTGAGTGGGTGTAGCACCAATGGACCGTAGAAGACCAAATTGGGATACTCTCTCTAGCACCGATATATTAAAGGAATTATAGATCACAGCTATTGTGGAGATGATAATGATACCTACGATAAATAGTACTAATGTCCATAATCTGTTATTTAGAAGTTGGTCGGTGCTTTCAGCAGAAAGTCGAAGCACCCTATCATTGTACTCTATTTCTTGGATATCATACCCGATATTCTCGGCGATTCCTTCCAGCTTCTCCTGGGCATTCTTTATATCAGCTAACTTAACATAGGCATTAAAGCTACCCTGAGTTTCTTCACCGAGACCAGTTATTCCATGGGTGACAAGATTCCCACTCCACATGATCCTTGGTTGAATGAAACCTACAATATTATATTCCTTCCCCTGCATAAAATCAAAGGAGATCTCATTATCAGACTCATCAACCCTTCTATGACCCATATTAAGGTTGATTTGATCCCCTATTTTTATGTCCTCCCCAAGATACTTTGTAATCCATTTCTCAATGACGATTTCTTTGTTAGTCTGAGGAAAACGACCCTCTATTAGATTGAAGGGAAGAAGCTCTAATGAACTTCCATCATATCCCTCCACTTAGATGTAACGATAGGAACTATTTACCCCATACATCTCCTTCTCTTCCTCTGTAAGCTCGACAACCCTTGCAGCTCCTTTTGTCTTGCCTATACCGGTCTCCTCAACATCCACATGATTTCGAATATTTTCAAGATCCCCTTGCTCTAGATCACTAAATATTGCATGATGACTACCGTACTGTTTAATGGCATCCTTAATCATAGAATTCCTAGCACTTTCGATGATGGTACCTATGGATGAGATCATGGCAACCGAAATGATAATGCCTAAAATGGTTAGCAGTGTCCTGTTTCGCTGCTTGTTTAAAAATTTAAAGGTGATTTGTTTATAGCTGTTCACTATCATTCACCTCATCTTTTACAATAAAACCATCTTCCAGGGTAATAATTCTATCTGCTTGACTAGCAATATTTAAATCATGTGTAATTAGTACCAAAGTTTGGTTATATTTTCTAACAGAAATCTTAAGCAAATCGATGATCTCTTTACTATTTTTACTGTCTAGATTACCCGTAGGTTCATCTGCTAGTACTATAGAAGGCTTATAGGCAAGTGCCCTCCCTATGGATGCCCTTTGCTGCTGTCCGCCAGAGAGCTCACTGGGCAGATGATGTTTTCGATCCTCCAACCCCAGGATATGAATTAATTCTTCAAAATCTTTTTGATCTACCCTCTTTTGATCCAGAAGCAATGGGAGCTTCATATTTTCCTCTACCGTAAGTACCGGAACTAAGTTATAGAATTGGAAGATAAAGCCCACCTTTCTTCGTCGAAAGATGGCAATTTCCTCTTCTGATAAACTGTAGAGATCCACTCCATCTACCATTACCTTACCCGATGATGGCCTATCCACCCCTCCTAGAAGATGAAGCAGGGTACTTTTTCCCGAGCCACTAGCACCTACCACTGCAACAAATTCTCCTTGATTTATGCTTAAGCTTATATTTCTTAAGGCTTCTACCTTGGTATTTCCCTCACCATAGCTTTTACAAAGATCTATTATTTTTACTACTTCCATTTCTATTACCCTCCTATTATAGACTTCTCATTTATTATAAAGTACTCATCTTACAAGGAGGTGAAGGTTCTATTACAATTTTGTAAGATTCAATTTTATGTATGCAAAAAACTAATTGTAAAGGTTGTTCCTTCTTTTTTACTCATAACTGATATGGTCCCCTCTTGGGACTCAACAATGAGCTTTGCCAAGTTTAGTCCAATACCAATACTGTCAGATTTAGCATCTGAACTCCCTCTATAAAATCTTTTAAATATATATGGAAGATCCTTTTGTTGGATTCCCTTCCCATAATCCTTCACTGTAATAGTACTAAATAGTGGTGTCTCTTGTATATATATATCTATCCTCTTATCCTCACCTGAATGTTCTAAAGCATTTTTTAAAATATTTATTATGGCTTCTATAGTCCATTCCTTATCTCCATAAAATAAGCCTTTTATATTTTTTGATGTTTCTATGGATATATTCATTACTGGAAATTTCGATTTTAGTGCAGATATAGATGTCTGAACAACTTCTTTTAAGGAAACTTTTTCTTTTTTAAAATCTATTGCCCCAGCCTCAATTCTTGCTACCTTTAATAAATTAATTATAAGCCATTCCATTCTTTCTAATTGTTCTTGAGAGCGTTCTATGAAGTTTTGTTTAACTTCCTGTTCCATATTTTTATCCTCTAACATAATATCATTCAACATAATAAGAGAAGACAGTGGAGTTTTTAATTGATGGGAAATATCAGATATGGTGTTTTTTAGGAATACCTTTTCATTCTCTAAGGTTTCCAAGGTATTTTTTAGTCGATTTGCCATTTGATTAAATTGATGATTTAAAATATTAAATTCACCTTCCCCTTCATCTTGAAGCTGAACATTAAAGTCTCCCTCCACCACCTGCTCCGCAGAACGATAGACCTTTCGCACCTTACAATAAATCTTATTATATTCCCCCATCACCAGAAAAATAAGGGGGATAATCAGCAGAATTATGCTCAAAAAAATTATCATTAGAAATGAAGGATATGTATTTTTGAAGACTGCTTGGGAGGATGTTTTGATGTCATCAGTGTATCCATACTTCTTTAAGGTCTCTATCCCTATGCTAATCTTTTCTTCACTTACTTCCTTTGTAATATACGGGATTACATCTTTTTCTAGTTCAGGATAACTAGCAAGGATATTTCCGACTAATGCTTGATTATAATCTACTATGGATGTGTTCAAATAATTCATATAATAACTTACTATCAGAACTGCTACTATTGCTATCAATATTTGAAAAAAAATTAACTTTAAAATTATGGATTGTAATTCTTTATTTCTAAGCATCTACTTTCCACCTACCTCTTTATCCCATTTATAGCCTATTCCTCTAATGGTTTTAATATAAGACGGTATGGAAGAATTCTCTTCAATCTTTTCCCGTAGCCTTTTTATATATACCGAAAGGGTATTATCATCTATAAAATCCCCCTCAATGTCCCATAGTTCCTCTAATATTGCATTTCGTGATAATACCATATTGGGATGGCTCATAAGATAAACCAAAAGCTTATATTCTGATGGAGTCATAGGAATTTCTTGTTGATGTACTAAAACTTTTCCTTCTATTATATGTAAGATGATATCACCTGATTTTAAAATGCCTTCAAATTTTTTATTGGAATATCTTCTTAGAACTGCCTTTATTCGTGAAAGCAGCTCTCTGATCTTAAATGGTTTTGTAATATAGTCATCTCCTCCAATATCTAAGCCCATAACTATATTAACTTCTTCATCTATAGCAGTTAAGAAAATGACCGGAGTATCTTTATTTTTTCTTACATATTTGCATAAATCATAACCACTTCCATCGGGAAGTGTAATATCTAAAATAATTAATTGGTAGTCATTTTTATCTATTAATTTTTTACCTTGCGCTGCAGACTTTGCTGAGTCCACATAATAACCTTCATTTTTTAAGGAATATTCAATGCCCATTGCCAATGTAGAATCATCTTCCACCAAAAGTATTCTTTCCATCTTTCCACCACTTTCGTTCAATTATCAAAGTACTCTTTTTTCTTTATATATTATCATACCGTATTACTATTTAATAATAATTCCTAGTCTTCTACCATAAAAAAAAGCGACCATCAATTAGATTGGTCGCTTGTTTATGCTCTGATAATAATAAAACCCTATAAAGCATATTATAAAACAAAAAAGTATAAATATTGGTACATATAACGGATTTGAAGCAATTCCACCAAATAATATAATAGCTGAACCCAACAAACCGAAAATAGGACAGATAGTCCCCTTAAAGTTACTTTTAATAATCCTATTTTTCTTCATTAATATAACCTTAACATATAATAATGTATAACATACATAACTAAACACTATGGAAATTTCACTGATATCACTTCCACCTAAAATGCCGCTTTTCTGTGTAATATAATGTATAAACATCCAAAAACAAGATACTATAAAGGAAATCAAACAAGATGCTAGAGATAATTGAAATCTGGGATTTATATTTGCAATCCATTTACTGCCTGGTATCATATTTTTACTGGCAAGTGCCTGAGGCATTCTTATATTCCCAAGGGTTAGACCATTTACAACTCCTAATATAGCTATAATAACAAAAACCATAATAATTGTATTACCATAGTTCCCCAATAAAATTTTTCCAACATAATTGATGGCATTATCTCCCGTTGATAAAATAAATTCTGCACCTAATATATTATTAATTCCTATAAAGTATAGAAGATACACCCCTAGAATTACTAGAGGCCCTATAATTAATGCTAGTGGCATATTTTTCTTAGGGTCCTTAACTTCATTAGTAATACTTGTAGCAACAATCCATCCATCGAAGGAAAAGGCAATTGGTGCAAGAGCAGCAATCCATCCAAACCCAACATTACCTTTTGAGATCACTTCAATTCCTTTGGGTATTTCTGCATTTTGTCCTCCCCAAAAAAATCCTATGATAGCTATTCCCAATAGGGGAATCAACTTAATAAAGGTGGATAGGTTTTGAAAAGCACCACCTAAGCGTAAAGAAAAAATATTTATTCCATATATAATAGTCATAAAAAGAAATCCAAGTAAAATCTGTGCTTCAAGGGTAGCGTCCAATCCAAGCAAAGAAAATGTATATATACCTGCAACCCAGGATACCACTGCATTGATGGTTGGTAAATAAATAAAGGTTTGAAACCATCCAAAGGCACTTGCTATCTTACTGGAAATGAAATCCTCATAGTATCCAACGACTCCCCCATTTTTCTTTGTTCTAATGGAAAGTTCAGTTAAAGTTAAGCTTCCAAATATAATACTGAATGCTCCTATACAAAACACTAATATGCCTAACCAGACACTTCCACCTGTATATTTTAAAACATCATCTGCCTTAAAAAAGATCCCTGATCCAATTACGATACCTATAATCATTGTAGTAGCTGTTAGTACTCCGTAATGCTCTTTTGTATTTGTCATATTCTTCTCTCCGATTTCACCATATAAATGCCCAGTACTTAAAAGTATTGGGCATTTATATTATAATTGTTATTTTACTCTATTTTGTCAAATTCTCATTTATCGCTTTAGCTGCTGTTTTACCAGCACCCATTGCTAGAATAACTGTTGCAGCTCCAGTAACTGCATCACCACCAGCATATACGCCTGATATGCTAGTAGCACCAGTTTCTTCATCAACGATTATGCCGCCCCAGCTGTGGGTTTTTAAGCCTTCTGTAGTTGATTTTATTAATGGATTAGGTGATTGCCCTATGGCTACAACTATTGTTTCTACCTTTATTTCTTTCTCAGAACCTTTTATTGGTATTGGCCTTCTTCTTCCTGAAGCATCAGGTTCTCCTAGCTCCATATCAACACATTCTATTGCCTCAACCCAGCCTTTTTCGGTTCCTATTATTTTAGTTGGGTTAGTAAGGAGTTTAAAGATTATTCCTTCCTCTTTAGCATGATGAACTTCCTCTACTCTTGCCGGCATTTCCTCTTCTGATCTACGGTATATAATATAAACTTCCTCTGCCCCTAATCTCTTAGCGCTACGAGCTGCATCCATAGCAACATTACCGCCACCTATTACAGCAACTTTTTTACCAACATTAACAGGCGTATCAGATTCTGGAAACTTATATGCTTTCATTAAATTAATTCGTGTCAGAAATTCGTTAGCTGTATATACTCCATTATAATTTTCCCCAGGTATTCTCATAAAGCTCGGCAACCCAGCTCCTGTACCAACGAAAACTGCTTCAAATCCTTTTTCTTTTAGTTCATCAATGGAAAATATTCTGCCTATTACCATATTGGTATCTATTTTTACTCCCATATCTTTTAAACTAACTATTTCTTTTTGTACAATTTCCTTAGGCAATCTAAATTCTGGTATCCCATACATTAAAACTCCACCTGCTACATGAAAGGCTTCAAATATTGTTACTTCATAACCTAATTTAGCTAGATCTCCTGCACAACTTAGACCTGCAGGTCCAGATCCGATTACTGCTACTTTTTTACCATTAGATTTAATTGGTAACTTTTCATCTTCAACATTTTTCATATGCCAATCAGCAACAAATCTTTCTAGTCTACCTATAGCTACAGGTTCACCTTTTTTCCCTCTTACACAAAGTTCTTCGCATTGAGTTTCTTGAGGACATACTCTACCACAAACTGCTGGAAGAGAGTTTGTTTCCCTTATTTTTTGATAAGCACCCTCAAAATCTCCCTCAGATACTAACTTAATAAAATCTGGAATCTTTACATTAACAGGGCAGCCTTGTATACAGGGTTTATGTTTACATTGCAAACACCTTTCTGCCTCTTCCTTTGCCTGTTCCTCTGTATAGCCTAGCACTACTTCTTGAAAATCTTTATTTCTTTCCTTTGGATCTCGTGTATTTATTTCAACTTTTTTTAAGGTCATATTAGGCATTTGATTTACCCCCTAATCCAATTCTGCATTCATGCTCATCTACTTTTAATTTTTCTTGTTCCTTATACATTTGTTGTCTTCTCATAGCTTCATCGAAATCTATCAAATGTCCATCAAAATCTGGACCATCAACACAAGCAAATTTTGTTTCTCCACCTACAGTTACTCGACAGCCACCACACATTCCTGTTCCATCAATCATTATTGGATTCATACTAACTAAGGTTTTAATACCATATTCCCGTGTTAAATCACAAACCACCTTCATCATTATTAATGGTCCAATGGCGATGACTAAATCATATTCATTTCCCTCTTCAATCAATTTTTTTAACATATCTGTTACAAAACCTTTATTTCCATTAGAACCATCATCTGTTGCAACAATGCTCCTATCACTTATTGCCTTCATTTCTTCTTCTAAAATGATAATATCTTTATTTCTAAAACCAGTAATTGTATGAACCTCTCCTCCAAGGCTATGTATCTTCTTTGCCTGTGGATATGCAATTGCGGCTCCTAAACCTCCACCAATTACTGCAACCTTCTTGTATCCTTCTAAATGAGATGCTACCCCTAGTGGTCCTACAAAATCAAGTAAACTGTCTCCTTCTTCTAAGCTACCAAGAAGTTTAGTAGTTTTCCCCACCTCTTGAAAGGTTATGGTAACAGTACCCCGTTCTCTATCATAATCGGCTATTGTTAATGGTATCCTTTCTCCATCTTCTTGCACTCTTAGGATGATAAATTGACCAGGCTCTGCTTTTTTTGCAATTGCTGGGGCAAGTATATCCATTGTTTTTACTGCAGAATTTAGTACTCTTTTTCCTACTATTTTATACATCTATTTCCCCCCTAATTTTAATTATATTTTTAGTGGTATTTAATCATTATGACTATTATACAACTCTATTAGAAATATTTCATGTTTATTATTTAAAAACATGTTTATTTATTAACAATGTTATTTTATTAACAATATTCATTGTAGCATATTAAATTGTAACTGTATACAATATTAAAATTATAAGTATATTCTGTAAATTCAGACTAGTTGAATACTATATACTTTCTAATTATAAATCTACAAAATAAAACTATAATTATCTATTTAAAATAATGTAATTTATGGTATTTACCATAATAGGTTTACATAATGCAGTTGTTTATATATAATATCCTTTGTTGTACTTTAAGTTCAAGTGCTGAATCCTATATTTATAGGTGCGGAGGAACCATCTTAGGGGTTAATCCATCATATGATGGTAGGGAGCCTTCTATCCCGAACCCGTCAGCTAACTTCGGAAGCAAATTAGGAAGGAGATAAACAATGAATAATAAAAAAATTGTTTCTATATTATTAATATTGTTAATGCTAACAGTATTAACCACAGAGGTATTTGCAAGTGAATTTAGAACTTTAAAGTTTGGCAGTCGAGGTAACGATGTTACAAATCTTCAACAAGAATTACAAAATAAGGGTTATTATAGCTATACTGTAGATGGTATCTATGGAAAGATTACAGAAAGAGCAGTAATTAATTTTCAAATTGATAGTAAAATCAGAATTGATGGCATTGCGGGTAAGGAAACTCAATCAACATTATATGGAGCTTCTACTTTATCCTCACGAGGGACAAGCTCTACTACAAATTATAATTCCGATGATCTTTACTGGTTAGCAAGAATTATTCATGCTGAAGCCGGTGGAGAGCCTTATAAAGGAAAGGTTGCCGTTGGAAATGTTATTTTAAACAGGGTTAAATCCAATGAATTTCCTAATACCGTCTATAATGTAATCTTTGAGTATTATAAGCATATTCCCCAGTTCAGCCCTGTTGCTGACGGTACTATTTACAACACTCCTTCATCAGAGAGCATACAAGCAGCTAGGGATTCTGTAAATGGTGTTAGACCAGTGGGAAACTCAACTTATTTCTTTAATCCATCTAAAGCTTCAGGTAGCTGGATCGTACAAAACAAAAATTATGTAATGAGAATTGGTGGTCACACATTTTATCAATAAATCTAATAAAAGTAGTCAGCATATCAAAAATGATATGCTGACTATTTTTTATATAACTGCACACCCAACAAAGCAACTTTTAGCATAATCCTTAACCCAAGTTCTTCTCCAAGAATGTCTGTGCGTTTTTATACATAATCCCTTCCGCCTGCTCCTTAGTTAGACCTCGGGAAATAAAATATTCGTATAATCCAGCAGCATCTGCCGGAGTGCTAAGGGACTCAGGTAGAACTGCACCATCAAAATCAGAACCCAAAGCCAAATTCTTTTCTGCCCCCAGTATGAAAAAATGCTCAACATGGCGGTAGAGATCGTCTAGGCTCTTAACCTCACCATCGTCCTTAATAAAATTAACGAAGTAATTCAAACCTATTAGACAGTCTCGATGAACCATCTCTTGAATCATATTATCAGTAAGATTGCGCTTATGACTACACACCGCTCTAGCATTTGAATGGGTCGCCATAAATGGTTTTCTAGCTACCTTTAAAAAGTCAGTGAAGCCAGAATCGTTGAGGTGGGAGATATCCGCAATAATTCCCTGCTTTTCCAACTCAGGCACCATAGCCTTCCCAAGGTCAGATAGACCATGGTCAGTGGCATGCCCGGAGCCCAGATCATTTTCCCCATTCCATACCAGGGTCAAAGCTTTTACGCCTTCATCAGCCAGTACCTTTGCCCTGCTTAAATCACCTGCTAGCGCAGTACCATTCTCAATAGTGAGAAAAGCAGCTGTCTTTCCTTCCGCCCAAGCTACTTCCATTTCAGAAACAGTGCGACAAGGCATCACCCGATCTTTAAACTGTTCCATCTGACGATAGAAGCTATCGCGATTAAACGCAAAATAATTGATGGCCTCCTGCCCTTGTATCTCATCTGGAATGAACACAGCATAAAACTGTGCCCAGTGCATACCTTCCGGCATGGAAGTAAGAGACAGAACCCGTTTCGGATCGTCCAATGTATCCAGATTTCCAGTACTAGTATATTTCCAGTCTGTTAGCGTATCACAATGTAGGTCAATTAGTGCATAAGGCTTCATCATTGTATCAGGTATCATCATATCTCTCCTTAACTTACTAATACTTAGAGCAAAATTACAGTTCCTCAAATTTAATTATCTCTTTAGATCTGTCAAACTCAAAATAGCGTAATCCTCGGTGGTCATTTTCAATTTCGCCCACCTGATTATCATATGGATCTGCCCTCCAAAATTCCTTTGGCACCGTAAAATCACCCTGGAATTGACTGTTAGCAACCATTCGGAAAGGATCCAAATTGCCAAAATAGAATTGGCGTCGCTCTTCATTTTGCTCCCGAACTGCACCCGCTCCAAAGGATGGATCAGCATATAACCAACCATAAGGAGCAACATAGAACATGGTCCAATCATGTGCTCCGCAAAAATCAGGGCGTGTAACCAGTCCGCTTTGCCAACATGCCGGTATCCCGGCATAACGGCACAGTGTAATAAACAACAATGCCATAACTCCACAGTCACCTCGCTGATTGCGCGCACCTGTTTCTGGAATACTCTCCAAACAGAAATATGACCGCATAAAGCTGTATTTAACATTCAATGTCACAAAGTCGTAAATCGATCTAGCCTTTTCCAAGGGAGACTTCAGTCCCTGTGTCAATGACTTAGCAAGCTCCCGAATATATGGTGTAAACATAATATGGGGAGGCTGTTCATGGATGTCAAAAGAAGGTTGCTTTTCATCAGGAACAATCGAATCTACATCGTGGTACTGAGCGGTATAAACATATGAATATTCTACCATAAAAGTATGATTCTCCGTCATCCGTTCTTCCCAGCATATAGTACGCTGAAGCGCATCCTCAGGTGCAACCTGTCCGTCAGGCGGTTCCATTCGTTCAATACGGATTTCACCTTGTTGTGGACAGTCACATGGAATTGGTAAATGGACTCGAACCAACTCACCCTTCTTAAAGTATTCGTCCTTAATCCGCACACTGGCTCGAACACAAATTCGATTGGAGATACTTCCCTTATCTCGCATTTTACGCGCAATCCGATCCAGCGGATCTTCTAGCATATCTCTACCTATGGTGCCGCCGTCACTAACCATATTTTTTACTCCGGCTCTTGCAGCAAAGGCAGCATCGGTTTTAATCAAACTTTCATAAAACCGGTCAAAGTAGTAGGGAATGCCCTGAATGTAAATCCATTCAATCTCTCCATTCAGTTCTCTCTCATCAAACTCAGCTTCTGTAAAGTCCGGAATATACTTCTGTACACGGGCGATAGCCTGTTCTTTTGTATAAGGATAGTTTTCAGGTAAGCGAACCATCATCTCTCGCTGGACAATCAGGCAGTTGCGAAATGCCTGAGACTGATCTCCTGCTTTTAGCTTTCTGTCTATAAGCTGAATCGCCCCTTCGAAATCTCCATACACCTTACGACGCAAAATATCATCGGACAGGCCAATCTGTAAATATTCAAAATTGCGGTTCAAATCCATACTATCCTCCTCCTTACTTTAGGTGATGGACTGAAATTAAATAAACAATTGCATAATTCTTGCAATTCCCAGCCCCATAATATTACCCACAGCTGCACCTAATACACCCATCAATACACCGATACCTGTATAGGAAGGATTATAAGCCGATGCAACGATAGGAGCCGATGCCGAACCACCTAGGTTTGCCAAGGATGCTGTTGATACCATGCACAAATCCCAGTGGAACAGCTTTGACAATAGGAACATTACGATAACATGAATGATCAATACAAATAAACCAGCTGCCAACCACATAGGTGCGTCTAATAACTCGTTTAATCCTGCTCGAGAAGCCAGCAAAGCAATTACTACATATAAATAAATATTTGACATTTCTGTTACACCAGACATCTTTCCAATCGGAGACATAGCTGCTGCAAGACCTATTACGGTTACTAACAACACTGTAACAGTTCCCTTATCAAGCATACCGTAAGCTAAAACTCCACCCAGATTTTGAGTGATTGCAGAAACAATCAGGGATAGACCTAATAGAGTAAGCAAAGAAGTAAAGTCAACCGAGTTGCTTTCTTTTTCGATTTCAGCATTGGCTGCAGATGCAATAGAATCTAATTTAGAAGTATCAGCTTTCACTGCCTTGTTCCATTTGGATGCAAATGGAATTACAACCAGCAATAGTGCAATCCATACTGAATAGAAAATTGTGTCAACGATGAGTGCAGCGCCGAAATCGGCTTCAGGCACAGCCAGTGCATCCTGTACCGCTGCCATGTTTCCGGATCCACCAATCCAGGAAGCAGCCAAAGCAGCCATACCACGCCAAGACTCTACTCCAAGCGAGCCCTTAAATAGCAGGAATGCAATGACAAAGCCCACAGCGATAGAAATAGCACCACCCATGAATATGGCAGTCATGCGGCCACCTAATTTTGCCAATTTTCGGAAGTCACAACGCAGTAGCATAACAAAAATCATTGCGTATAAAAGATTGTTTTTTGTTGCGGAATAGGCCACAGAGGTTGCCTCCATATCCCACAGATTAATGGTACAGAAAATCATGTTGAACAGATAGACCATAACGATTGGAGGTACAAAATTAAAAATTTTCCAGTTGGTCGCCTTTTTTACGGCAACTAACATTGCAGCAAAGAATATTAAAAATGCGATGTACGTAAAGCCATTATTAATCAATGATATCTCTCCCTTTTTTTATATTTTATAAACGGGTCTCCCTTCCCGATTTATAACGAAAATACTTTAACATAAGTAAATCATCTTTTCTAATATAAAAAACCCAACAAAAGTCAAACGTGATATCACGCTTGATTCTGTTGGGTTTCATCTGCGACGATATGGTGGTAGCCATATCTAGCATTGACAAAGCAACATTATGTATTTAATTTTACTTACTCATTCATTTTTGGTCATGATCCTCCAGCGTTTCAGAGCTTCTCGATAAGCTACGGCAACCGCTTTGCGAGAAGAAGCACCATACCGCTGTTCCAACTCTTCTTCCAACCAGTTCTCAATATCTGGGAATCGTTTACCTAAAAACAACTTGGCTAAATACCGTTCGGTAGCATCAATCGTATGGGTACAACTGAAATCAATCACCTCAAAACTAGTATCATCCACCTCAAAAGCCATATAGAATGATCCATATATCTTCGTGATGGCATTGTCTGCATTGGTGCGAGATTCTCCGATGACAAATACTGAATGCATATCGTTCAAGTAGAAGCCTCCTTCCCATCGAAGCAAAATAGCTATGATTATAGTTTAAATATTCCAACAACTTTTGTCAAGTATTTTCTCTATTCTATTTTTTATTCTATTTTTTATATATATTTTTTATAATAAATTGTTTTTATTAATCCAAACCTAGATAGGAATATTTATCTCCATCTTTTCCCCAACCTAAATATTAGTAGTCAGAATACCAAGGTTCTGACTACTTTTTACTTAATCTTATTTGGTGCGGGAAACAGGACTTGAACCTGCACAGTGTTCCCACCACTAGAACCTGAATCTAGCGTGTCTGCCTATTCCACCATTCCCGCATTTAATTATATATTTATTATAAATAAGAATTTTTACAATATCAATATTTTATTCTTTTTGTATTATTAAGTATTATCTAATTATTAATAAAAATCTAGATAGGAGTATTTTACCCCATCTTTTTTCCATCCTAATATAGTGTCCATATTTACATTCTTTGCGGCATTAAAAATAGATTTATCCGCACCTTCTATGTTTTTATTTAATTCCTCAATCATTTTTTTTATTTCTAGCCGCTTACCACCTATCTTTTTAGCTGCTACCATACAGGCACAATTTAGTGCCCATATTCCGCTATCCTGGATAAATTTCTCTATGCTTTTTTCTTCAATATTATAGAGAGGTCTTATTAATTCTATCCCTTCAAAATTTGTTGATCTTAATTTAGGTAACATGGTTTTAAAATTGCCTGTATAAAGCATGTTTAATAATGTGGTTTCAATTACATCATTAAAGTGGTGTCCTAGGGCTAGCTTATTACAGCCTAATTCCTTAGTCTTAGTATAAAGAGCACCCCTTCTCATTTTAGCACACATAAAGCATGGATAATCCTTGGCTATATCATCTACTATCTTAAAAATTCCTGACTCAAAAATCTGTATTGGTATATTTAGATAATTACAATTCTCTATTAGTAGTTTTTTTATATCTGGATGATATCCAGGATCCGCAACAATAAATTCTAATTCAAAGCTAGCTTGCTTATTATGGTTTTTCAATTCTTGAAAGAGCTTAGCCATTAACAAGCTGTCCTTACCACCAGATATAGCAACAGCTATTCTATCTCCTTCTTCCACTAAGCTATATTCCTTTAAAGCCTTGGTAAATTTAGACCAAATATCCTTTCGATATTTTTTTATTATGTTTCGTTCAATTTCTTTAAGGGGTTTTCTTTCATTAAATGGTACTAGTATCTCACAGCCTTCTCCAGCTACATTAGACATTTTTACACCTCAATTTAATTATTTTATATGAATATATGTTAATTAACTTATCTTAATATTATAGTTTAATGATTTTTTATTATCATTATCAAATGTTAATAAATCTTTACTTTATTGACAAAATCTTTCATCGAAAAATATGTCCAACTATACTATAATGGACAAAAGGAGGTTTTTCTAAATGGCGAAAAAATATTCATACATTAAACTATTACTTTATATTATATTCTCTCTAATTTATATGGAATTTATTTTAAACCTATCTACATTTAGTAATTTCACCTTTATAAATGTATTTTTATTAATTATATTTTCTACAACATTAGGGATAATTTTTTCTATACTTTCTAGCATGTTTGGATACAAATTAAACTATATAGTCTCATTAATCTTAATTGGATTAACAGGATTTATTTTTTCCTCTCAGCTTATTTATGTAAAAATTTTTAAGGTATTTTATACTATGTATTCCGCTAAAAATGCATCTCAGGTCATGGAATTTTGGCGAGAAATCTTAACTGCAATTTCAGAAAACTACCTATGGATCACACTTTTATTTATTCCATTTATAGTACTTATAATTTTCGGGAGAAGATTTATATCCTTTAGTAATATAAAAATGCGAGGAAGAGTAGTACTAGCCCTTTGTATTGTTCTATCCCACTTATTAGCCATTGGTATAATTAATATAATTGACAGAGTACCTAATTCCTTCTATGATTTATATTATAATACTAATTACCCTAAACTTTCCATGGAAAAATTGGGGTTAATTACTACCATGAGATTGGATATACAAAGACTTGCTTTAGGTTGGTCACCTTCATTAGACACCATATCTCCAGAAATAGAGGAACCAACTAACCCATCAACCGAAGGAAATGAAGAGGAAGTAGTAGAAATAGAGTATAATACATTAGAAATAGATTTTGAACAACTCATTGCTAATGAAGAAGACGATGAAATAATAGAAATGCATAAGTATTTTAATAATGTGCAACCAACTTCTAAAAATAACTATACTGGAAAATATGAAGGCTATAATCTAATCTTGATTACAGCTGAAGGCTTTTCTCCTTATGCTATACATGAAGAAGCCACTCCCACTCTATATAAAATGGTCCATGAGGGGTATAATTTTACAAATTTTTATAATCCTATTTGGGAGGTAAGTACTTCTGATGGTGAATATGTAGCATGTACAGGACTTATTCCTAAAAGTGGTGTGTGGAGCTTTTTTGAATCTGGCAGTAATGATATGCCCTTTGTAATGGGTAACCAACTAAATGAACTTGGTTATAAGTCTATGGCATATCACAACCATACTTATTCTTATTATAAAAGACATATTTCCCATCCAAATATGGGTTATGATTATAAAGGAGTAGGTAATGGTTTAAAGGTTAAGAAGGTTTGGCCTGCTTCTGACTTGGAGATGTTAGAACAAACTATACCGGAATATATTGATAACCAGCCCTTTCATAGTTACTATATGACAGTCAGTGGACATCTGCGATATAGCTTTTCAGGAAATAGTATGGCTAATAAGAATAAAGATACAGTAAAAGATCTTCCATATTCTGAAACGGGAAAAGCATATATTGCTACCCAGGTAGAACTTGATAGGGCAATGGAGCATCTTCTAGAAAAGCTTGAAGATGCTGGCATAGCTGATAAAACCCTTATAGCTATAAGTGCTGACCATTATCCATATGGACTTGAGGATGAAGAAATAGATGAGCTTGCTGGTCATAATGTGGAAAAAAACTTTGAATTATACAAAAGTCCCTTTATTTTATACACAAAGGGAATGGAACCTGAAATAATTGAAAAACCTAGTTCAAGCTTAGATATTATACCAACCCTATCTAACTTACTTGGGTTAGAATATGATTCTAGATTATTGATGGGAAGAGATATCTTTTCAGACTCTGAACCACTTGTTATTTTCTCAAATAGAAGCTATATAACTGATAAAGGAAAATATAATTCAGAATTAGAAAAGTTTATATCGAAGGATAACATTGAAGTTGATGATAGTTATATAAACAAACTATCTAATATCATAAATGCTAAGTTCCACTATTCTGCTAGAATTTTAGATCTTGATTATTATAGTAAAGTAATAGAATAACAATTATTAAAAAGGCTAAGATAAAGAATTTATCTTAGCCTTTTTAAATCTACTTAATGGAGTTTTTTATGAATTGTAGTATAGATTTCCTGTAGAATATTGTGGATCACTAGTAATATCAATTCCTAGTTTTCTAAAAATCTGTTCATCATTCCTTCTTAATATAGTAGTTGAATGTGATTGACATCCATTTAGTGCTGTTAACTTATTTAAAGCTACCTGCGCTGTAGGATTAGTCGCAGCACATATACTTAGGGCAATTAATATTTCTTCACAATCCAAAGCTGGATGATTACTACCCAATGTTTGATATTTCAGAGCTCTTATTGGTTCAAGAATAACTGGAGAAATCAGATGAATTTCATCAGAAATATTTGCCAAATATTTTATGGAATTTAAGATTGCAGCTGCAGAGGCATCCATTACATCAGAAGCCTTACCTGTTTGAATTGTTCCATCATTAAGCTCTATTGCAACTGCTGAGCAAATTTCGTTTTTATTAGAAGAATTCTCCTTTAATCTTGCTGCTCGCTCTCTGGCTGGTATAACAACCTTTCTGTCCTCTTGCTTTAATTCGAGTTCTTCCATTATAATCATCATTCTATCTAAGGTTTCCTTATCTACATAACCCTTTTTATAATCACACTCAGTTTTAAAATATCTTCTAATAATTTCTTGTTTTGATGCCTCTATTATTACCTCATCATTTATAATGCCACAGGATACCCTATTTACTCCCATATCTGTAGGAGATTTATAATTAGATTCTTCTCCAGTAATTTTCTCTATTATTCTCTTCAAAAGAGGAAAGGATTCCATATCCCTATTATAATTTACGGTTATCTTATTATAGGCTTCAACATGGAAGTAATCAATAACATTTACATCCTTTAAATCTACCGTAGCTGCCTCATATGCTATATTAAGAGGATGCTTCAAAGGTATATTCCATACCGGAAATGTTTCGAATTTTGAATATCCAGCAACGCGACCCTGCTTATATTCATGATATAGCTGGCTTAAACAGGTAGCGAGCTTGCCACTTCCAGGACCAGGTGCAGTAACTACTACAATAGGCTTAGATGTTTTAATATAGGAATTTTTACCGTATCCTTCATCGCTAACAATGGTATCTATATCTGTTGGATATCCCTTTGTAGCTCTATGTTTGTAAACCTTAATCCCCCGGCGCTCAAGCTTATTAATAAATACATTTACTGCTGGCTGACTATCATATCTTGTAATAACCACACTATTTACATCTAAATCATAGGATCTTAAATCATCAATTAATCTTAAGGTATCCATGTCATATGTAATTCCAAAATCTCCCCTAATTTTGTTTCGTTCAATATCACCTGCATATAAGCAAATAACAACTTCTACCTTTTCCTTTAATTTATGTAAAACCTTTATTTTCGCATTTTCATTAAACCCAGGTAATACTCTTTTTGCATGGAGATCAAATAATAATTTTCCTCCAAATTCTAGATAAAGTTTATCATAATTGTTTACCCGTTCTAAAATATATTTTGACTGTTCTTCTAAATATTTCTTATGATCAAACCCTGCTTTCATCCATATACCTCACTTTATAAGTTAATTATAATATAGTGTTTTGAAATAAATCATTACTTATACAACTATTAATTATCACACAATTTTACTTCAAAGTAAATGATAAGATTTACTCCATTAAAATGGGAGGATCAGACATAAATTGTCTCCACCTCCCTTGTTTCTTATTATATATTTTCAATTTGCCAATCTATGGGTTTTTTACCTATAGATTTAATAAATTTATTAGCCTTAGAAAAAGGTTTGCTTCCGAAAAATCCTCGATAGGCGGATAATGGACTTGGATGAACAGATTTTATTATATAGTGCTTTCTATTATTTATTAATTTTATTTTTGATTGGGCATTCTTACCCCATAAAATAAAAACTATAGGATCTTCTCTATCATTTAATAAGCTAATTATTCTATCCGTAAAATATTCCCACCCTATATCTTTATGTGAGTTAGCTTGTCCTGCTCTAACTGTTAATACAGCATTTAGAAGTAGAATTCCTTGATCTGCCCATTTCTTTAAATAACCATTATTAGGAATATAACAGCCTAAATCATTTTGAAGTTCCTTATAAATATTTAAAAGAGATGGAGGTATAGTAACCTTTGGTTTTACAGAAAAGCTCAATCCATGGGCTTGGTTAGGACCATGATAAGGATCCTGACCTAAAATTACTACTTTCACTTCATTATAGGGAGTATAGTGAAGAGCATTAAATATATCGTACATATCTGGATAAATAGTTTTTGTACCATATTCCTTCTTTAAGAATCTTCTAATTTTTAAATAATAATCACAATTAAATTCATCATCAAGAAAATATCGCCAATCATTTTTAAGGATTTCCATTAAATCACCCTAATTTATTATAACATAATATTGCGTACAAATATTATATTATTTCCTCCCCATTATATCTTTCTCCACCACCATCTGGTAGGACCCCATATCTTTCAGACCATAGGGTTTTATATTTTAATGCTTGGGCATGAATATTATCCAATTTTTCTGGAAGAGTTTTAATTATTTTTGCAGGCACTCCCACAACCATTGAATATGGAGGAATAATATGTCCTTCTTTTATAACAGCTCCTGCAGCTATAATACTTCCTCTTCCTATCTCTACTCCATTTAATACCGTAGCTCCCATCCCTATCAGGCAATGATCTTCAATAGAGCAACCATGAAGTATGACACCATGGCCTACAGTTACAAAGTCGCCAACTATTGTAGGATAATCATCAGCTACATGAACAACACAATTGTCCTGAATATTTGTATATTTACCTATTTCTATTCTATTTACATCTCCCCTTACAACAGTATTATGCCATATGCTACAATATTCATTTAACCTTACCTTCCCTACTATTTGAGCGCCTTCAGCAATATATGTTTTTGCATCAATATCAGGTATTACCCCTTCAAATTTTTTAATAATATTAATCCCCTCCCTTTATTTATCCTCGTAATAATTTAAAATCCTACTCATATTATTATTAATTTTGTCAATATCAACTTCCTCTATAATAACATCCTGCAATTCATATTTTTCCTTTATTTTTAATATTCTATATAAACTTTCATCTATTCTGTTTTCCTGAATTATTCCATTTTCTACAGCATCTTTTAAGGATTCTAAAGCCTGTATCATGTTTTCATATCCATGACATACTAAAACAATGTCACTCCCAGCATCTATGGACTTTACAACAGCATCTCCTATATCATAATTTTCCATAATAGCTCCCATAGTCATGTCATCCGTTAAAACCAGTCCTTCATAATTTAATTTTCCTCTTAGCAGTTCTTCTATTATTTTACTTGAAAGTGTAGCAGGATTATGTGGATCTATATTATTAAAAAGTATATGTGCAATCATTATTCCATCTACATTGTTTTCTATAGAATCCTTAAATGGTATAAGTTCAAATTCCATTAGACTGTTGACATCTTTATCAACTTTGGGTAATCCTACATGGGAATCTACTGAAGTATCTCCATGTCCCGGAAAGTGTTTTACAATAGATATAACGCCCTTTGACTGAATACCCTTCATGGTTTGAATACCCAAATCACTCACAATCTTTTCATTAGAACCATAGGACCTATCACCAATTACAGGATTATTAGGATTACTATCTATGTCTAAAACAGGAGCAAAATTTATATTAAATCCGAATGATTTTATTTCTTCTGCAATTATACTTCCTATGTTGTAGGAAAATTCTTTGTCATTTTTCTGTCCTATAATTCTATTAGTAGGGATTTTTTTTAATTCATCAGGCATTCTACTTATCTTGCCTCCCTCTTCATCTACTGAAATAAACAATGGAATTTTATTTTTTTTATTGGTACTTTTTAGTTCATTTATAATATGTAAAAGTTGCATTGAATTATCTATGTTTTCCCCAAGTAGAATAAATCCACCCACTTTATATTTTTCTAACATTTCTATTGCACTATCGTCCATGGTATGTCCTTCAAGACCAATAATAAACATTTGCCCTATTTTCTCATCCAAGCTCATCTTTCCAATTTCTTCGAATATAGGATCAACTTCCTCTTCTTTTTCAAGTTCATCCACATTCCCTTTTGGTTTAATATTTCTATCCTGTTGTTCATTTTTTTTATCAAATGAACACCCTATGAATGTATTTAAAATTATTGTTAAAGAAATAACTAGTATCATCATCTTTTTATTCATATTTAGCACCTCTTCTTTATCCAACAATTATATATTTATTTATTGATGTTTTCTTTTATTATATACAATAATTAGACTATCTTAAAGTTTTATAATGCTCACTTTTTAAATTAAAGAACAGCCTCTAGTTTTTAAGAGACTGCTCTTTCAAATATCATTACCTAATTTTTAGAATCATATCCAGCTACTGACCATATTCCAGTTGCATCTTTTCTTATAAAATGTTTTAAATTTCGAGGCTAGTTGAACATATTTCTTCAATTGTCCTTATGTCATTTTTCTCTAATTTGATATGCTTTTCACCTCCATCAAAACTTAATCATTTTCTATCTAGATGACTATATTAATAAAGACATTTTAGATATCTTAAATGTTACATCCTTTTAAAAAAAGAGATCAGAAATTTATCTGATCTTACAAGCTATATAACTATTAAGTTTATTATTTCTAAAAAACCAGATTTATAAACTGAGTGGCTAATACAATACATATTAATGCGATGGGATAAGTTGCTGCATAAGATGCCGCTACATTTTCTGTTTTAGCAACTGTAATAAGTGCACCAAGAGCTGGAGTGCTAGTCATTCCTCCACATATAGAGCCTAGGTTATTAAATAATGATAGTTTGAGTATCTTATTTGCAATAAAGTAGCCTATAAATAATGGTGCTAATGTAATTAAACCACCAAATAGGAATAATCCTGAACCATATTGACCTAAAACTTCAACGAACCCCTTTCCAGCATTTGTACCCGCACCCATCAAAAATAGCATAAGACCAAGTTCCCTAAGTGTTTGTAGAGTTTTTTCAGGAACTTCTATTGAAATGGAACCAATCTTACCAAAATGCCCAAAAATTAATCCTGATAACAGGGGACCACCTGACATTCCTAAATTAAAACCAGCACCTCCTGGTAATGGAACAGTAAGGGGTGAGATCAGTAACCCTAATGTCATAGATGCTGCAAAAGGTAACATACCTAAGGGATCTAATTTTATAATTTTATCATTATTATCTTCTAATGTACTACAATTAGTATTACTAGCCTCATTTAACAAATCAACTTCCTTTGCAATGTCTGCTTTTATTAACTTTGGGATTAATTGTACAAATAATACTACCCCTAACACACCAAATGGATAAGCAATTCCATATCCTATGGAGGCTAAATCACTACCGGTTGCTTCAATAGCAGCAGCAAGACCAGGTGTGCTAGTTAATGCTCCTGTAAATATTCCTATAGCCAAAGGTTTTGGTATATTTAGATATTTTATTGAAATAGCAGTTAGTATTGTTCCTACAATTATTATAAAAACCCCTAAAAATATGTATGATAAAGCTTTGCTTTTGAAATTATTAAAAAAAATAGGTCCTGCGATAAAACCAACGGATGCTACAAAACAAATAAGTCCAAAATTTTTTACAACTGTAGCTACTTCAAACCCAAAATGACCAAAAATAAGAGCCACAAGTAGTATCCCCGATGTTCCTAATTGCAATCCTTTGAATTTAACACTACCTAAAATATAACCTAAAAATGCTATTAGAAATATAATCAATATATCATTCATAACAAACACCCCTTGTTGCATTTATTTTGTTGTGCATTACAAATAAAATTATATATCATCTTCCAAATTATAACAAAGAAAGTTATAACTTAAATAAAGATATACCTATAAATTATTATTGTAAGCTATGTATTTAAAAGATTTAATTTTTGGAGTATAATGTAAGTTAAGAGGGGTGATGTTTTGGATAAAAATAAAAGAAAAGAAATATACGAAAACATTAAATTATTTATTTCTGCTGTATTTGACTTTCAAGATATGTCATCGAAACGCGTAAAAAAGAACGCCATGGATGAGTTTGATAACTTTATGCTATTATGTTACGGAGATCTTATTGGCATTCCACTACCTACTACATACTACACCCTTGAGCTCCTTCCCTATCTTGCAGAGGATTTACATGGTTGGGAACATAGAATAATGGCAAGAAAAAGTGTTTATCAAGATAGATGGGGTGATTTTGACAATTAACAATGAGGGGGTACCTTGATGAAAAAATTAATTTTTTTTGGTGGTAAAGGAGGAGTTGGAAAAACAACTTCATCTGCAGCTTTTGCTTTTTTATGTGCTAATAATGGAGAAAAAACACTATTAGTATCCACAGATCCAGCACATTCCTTATGTGATATTTTTGAAAAAGAAATAGGTTCAAAAATTACCGAACTTAATAAAAATTTATTTGCTTTAGAAATTGATCCTGAAGAAGAAACCCAAAACTATATCAATGGAATTAAGGGGAAAATGAAAGATGTTGTAAGCCCTATTATTATAAAAGAGATAGAAAAGCAACTTGATGCAGCTAGCGTGTCTCCAGGTTCTGATGAATCAGCAGTTTTTGATAAACTAATGGAGATTATAATTGACTATAGAGATAAATATGACAGGATAGTTATTGACACAGCCCCTACAGGCCATACCCTTAGACTATTGACTCTACCCGAGTTACTTGGTGGGTGGATGGATAGACTTATCGAAAAAAGAATACAAGCTATGGAATTATATGAAATGTCAAAAAGGTATGATTCAAAATTAAAGGTTATTATTGAAGATGATCCTGTGATTTCTACCCTAAAAGCAAGAAAAGAAAAAATGGAAAAAACTAGAGAAATATTAACTAATGATAAACTTGTTTCCTTCGTTTTTGTACTAAATGCAGAAAAGCTTCCTATTGAAGAAACAAAAAAAGCTATACATGTGCTTACAAAATATAATTTTGTCGTAAATGACATAGTTGTTAATAGAATATTACCCGAAGAAATTACCAATGCTTTTTGGCAGAAAAGAAAGGCTCTTGAAAAAACATATTTAGAGGAAATAGAAGAATACTTCCATGATAAAAATATTATAAAAGTACCCCTTATTGACACTGATGTTAAATCAGAGAATATTAACATTCTAAGCAGTTATTTTAGCTCAATTTAAGCTCAATCAGTGAAACCACTGGCTAACCAGTGGTTTCTCATATGTTAATATTGCCCCAATTGTACTTATGGTCACTACCACAAATGGCAACTGCTGTCGCTCCTAAAATCCCCCCATTATATCCAAATTGAGATGCCTGTATCTTTAGATTTTGATTTGCTCCTCTATAGAGAAAGCGCTTTATAGATTTCCATAGTGCCTGCTCATACAATGAAAATGCAAGTGACACTCCCCCACCAATAATGACTTTTTGGGGATTAAGAACATTACATATTAAAGCAATTACCTTACCAACATAATAACCTTCCAGTTCAAATGTCTTATGAGCAACATCATCGCCTTTATATGCAAGCTCTGCAATGATTTTCGAATCTACTGGTACACCGTAATACATCTCATTGCCACCTAATTTTATATAGTTTCTTGCAATGGCAGGTCCTGCAGCATGTACCTCAAGGCAGCCTTTATTACCACATTTACACTGTAATCCATTCTCCACTACAACACAATGGCCAATTTCACCTGCATTCCCATACCCACCATAATAAAGCATATCATTTACAAATACAGCACCACCAATTCCATTTGATACCGTCATATAAATAAAATCGCTTGTTTCCTTGCAAGCACCAAATAGCTTTTCTGCTAGAGCACAAGCTTGTCCGTCATTATCAATATATACGGGTATCCCGAATTCCTTCTTAAGTATCTGTCCAATATTTATGTTTCGTATTCCCGAAAAACTCGACTCTATCCAAATACCATGTTTAGGATCAGCCAGTCCTGGTATAGTGATGCCTATTGACACAGGGGAAATATCTATATGTTTATCAAGCAACTTCCTAGCAGATTTTATTATACATTCAATAACACTTTCCGTAGTTAATGTTTTCCATTTATAATGTCTTGAGTCAATGATCTTTCCTTGAGTATCCACAAGACCTACCATATATTTTGAACCGCCAATATCTATTGCTAATATAATATCTTTCATAAATAATTTCCTTTATATAAGTTATTTTAATATAAGTAGACATAAGCTTTGTAATCTGTATCTTACTCCTTACTCTATCTTGAGCGTAGAATCAAAACTAATACTTGATGGCTCAAAGTTGAACTTCTTTGTATAATTAAAGGCTTCCTTAACACCAAATATACGATCCATACCACTGTCTTCCCATTCTATTGAAAGTGGGCCATTATACCCCATTTGATTGAGTTCCCTTATAATACCATCAAAATCTACATTTCCATGACCAAGTGATACAAAATTCCAGCCACGGCGTGTATCTCCAAATTCAATATGACTGCCCAAAATTCCAGCACGACCATCCAGTGTCACCTTAACATCCTTCATATGAACATGAAAAATCCTGTCTGAAAAATCACGCAGGAATATACATGGATTAATACCCTGCCATACTAAATGTGAAGGGTCAAAGTTAAGTCCCAGAGTTGCTCTATTTTCAAATACCTCGAAAAGTTTTTTTGTTGTATAGTAATCAAAAGCAATTTCCGTTGGATGTACCTCTAAGGCAAATTTTACATCACATTCGTCAAATATATCAAATATAGGTGACCAAAGATCCTTAATTTTACGAAAACCTTCATCAACCATTACTTGTGTTGTCTGTGGAAAGGAATACCAATAATACCAAATAGGTGACCCAAGAAAACCTGTCACAATGTGTATTCCTAACTTCTCTGCAGCACGCGCAACCACCTTCATCTCATCAATAGCCCATATACGAATCTCATCAGGTTTACCTGATAATGAGTATGGTGCAAAGTTATCCAAACGGCTATCCCAATTATCACCCACACATTGTCCAATCAAGTGTGCTCCTAATGCCCACACCTTTAAATTATACTTGTTCAATATAGATTTAAACCATTCCACATATTCATCATCTTCTAATACTCTATGCACATCCACATGTGCATGACATGCGACCTCTATGCCCTCATATCCTATACTACTTACCAGCTTACAAAGCTCCTCTAATGATAGGTCGCCAAACTGCCCTGTCGTAATCGTTATAGGTCGTTTCATATCAATCTCCTTCCTATTCAATATTTACACTTGAAGAAATTTCTGCGGAATGCTCATTTGCAAATATAACTTTCATAGCATCCATCACACTCTCTCCACTTATTGAAGGAGGTGAATTTGTCATTATACTATTAATAAACTCATCGATAATACCTGTGGATGTACGACCACCGCTTGTCTGTTCTTTATTTGAAGTAAGCATATCTAACGCAAATTTATTAACTGTCCCATCTGCCTTCTCTACAATGAGTGAATATTTTTCATCATCGTAACATCGTATGGTTCCACCCTCCATATAAATTTTCGTTGAATTGTCTTCATTGCCATAATTAGTCCAGCTTACATGCATGGTGCCTGTCGCGCCGTTCTCTAATGTATAGATTGCGAAAGCATTATCATCAACTGTAATAGGTGTACCATTGGGATATTTTTTATCAATAGTTGCAAGTAGCGCAGAAGTTCTAATGATTCTTTGTCCTGTTAGATAATGAATAAGGTCAGTCTTATGCACTCCTAGATCTGCCATAACCCCGAAGGATGCTACTTTCTTATCAAAAAACCATGAATCTTTTTTCCCAGTCCAGCCTTCAGGACCAGGGTGGCAGAATTTTGTCTGGAAAGATATTACTTTTCCAAGTTCACTACTTTCTATAATTTCTCTAGCTTTGACATGAGCCTTTGCAAGTCTCTGATTTTGTCCTATCATAAGAAATTTTCCTGTATCCTTTGCGGTTTTTACCATTTCCTTACAATCTTCTAGGGTAGTTGCCATAGGTTTCTCACATAGGACATGTTTGCCTGCTTTGAGTGCCTGAATAGAAACAGAAGCGTGATATGCATTTGCAACGCATACGCTCACTGCATCAACATCAGAACTAAGTAAATCCTCAATAGAAGTATATGCTTTCCCACCATACTGCGTTGCACACATCTTTGCCTTATCATAAGTCCTATTATAAAAGGCTACAATTTGGCAATTAGGATTATATTCATACTCAGGAGCATGTCGTACTTTAGTTATTTTTCCACAACCGATAATACCTATTTTTAACATGACTTACATCCTTTCATTATAGATATTAAAAAAACTAACTAAACTTCTTTCTGTTCTGGAAGTTCTGCATTAATACGGCAATAACAATAATAGCACCACTTATTGCACCGTTTAGGAAAGTTGAAACATCTGCTGCTGTCAATATATTACTTATCATTTTAAACATTAATACACCCATAAATGTACCAATTATTTTCCCACGGCCACCACTCATAGCTGTCCCACCAATAGCAACAGCAGCTATGGTTTCCATTTCATATCCAACTGCCGCACTGGCTGCAGCAACAGCAGTCATTCTGGATGCATATATAACAGCAGCCAAACCACACATTAAACCTGTAATTGAAAATGCTAATGTTTTGATTAAATCTACATTAACACCAGACAATCTAGCAGAAGTCTCATTGCTTCCGACAGCATATATATGCTTACCTAGCTTAGTTTGTTTCATTATCATATCAAAAATTATCGCAGCAAAAATGAAAATAAACATTAGATAAGGAATTGTAATACTTTCAGTTATCTTTATACCACCAACCGCTAAAAGTCTAAATGTACCAAACTGCTCAGAATCTACAGTGAATGGACCACCCGAACCAAAATGATTTATAATAGAACGACATGCCCCCATCATTGCCATTGTGGCTACCATTGCAGGCATACCTCCCTTGGTTATCAGCAGACCGTTTATAGTACCTATAAACAATCCAAAAACACAACAGAAAAGTAACATTATCAATGGGCTCTGTGTAGCATTAAGAACTAATATTCCAAATCCTCCAATTATGGCTACCTGTGAACCTACTGAAATATCTATTTGGCCAGCAGATATGACCATACTCATTCCCATTGCTATTAGCCCTATCATGGAGCTCTGAACAAATATATTGGAAATATTGGTCCATGTGAAAAAATTCTTATTGACGATAGCTGCTATTGTAATTAATAGAATAAATGATAGTACAAAGCTGTATTCAGATACTAATTTCTTAAATAACTCCTTTGGAGATATTTTTTTTACTTTTACGCTATTAAGCATTTTTCTCACCCTCCATATTTGCACCTGTAGAATAATACATGATGTTTTTCTCTGTAAGTTCTTCACGATCAAGCACAGCATTAATATTACCTTTATATAACACGATACAAGAATCTGCTATCTTATATATTTCAGGAAATTCGGCGCTAAATACAATGATTGATTTTCCTTGTTCTGCTAGCTTTAGTATTAGATGATAAATCTCGAACTTAGTTCCAACATCTATCCCTTGTGTAGGATTGTCAAATAATAGAACATCCGCATCGGTCTCTAACCACCTACCTAGTATTACCTTTTGTTGATTACCACCTGATAAAGATGTAATCGCATTTTGAGGATTTGTTGATCTAATATCCAAAGCCTTTTTTTGACGCGTATACCTCTTATGTACACCCTTATTAGATATTAATAACCTTTTAAATTTAGTATTGAGATATCCCATATTAAGGTTGTCATAGATAGATAGGTCATTATGTATACCTCGTTCCTTACGCATACGCGGCACAAGTGCAATTCCCCTTTTCATGAATGAGCGTATACGAGAGCCAGAACGAATGGGTTTACCATTCACCTCTATGGTGCCGACAAATGCTTCCTCTCCAAACAGTGCATCAACAAGAGATTCACGCCCACTACCCTGCAAACCTGTTATAGCTAATATTTCTCCCTTATAAACATCAAAACTTATATTATAAAACCCTTTTCCATTCAGATTTTTTACTGAAATTCCTACTTCTTCTCTTGAATTATTTATATGTTTTGAAAAATCTTCATCGATAAGATACCGACCAATCATCATTTCAGTAAGATCATCTTCATCAATGTCCTTAAATTCACCTTTGGAAACCAGTTTCCCATCACGAAGGACATAATATTTTTCACATATTTGGAAAAGTTCAGGCATTTTATGAGATATATAGATAAAACTTACCCCTTCCCTTTGAAACTGACGAATGATATTGAAAAGATTGATAATCTCATTCGTTGACAAAGCAGTTGTCGGTTCATCCATTATTATTAACTCACACTCAAATAGTAGCGCTTTCCCTATCTCCACTAATTGCTTTTCCGCTGCTTGAAGATCTCTCATTAAAGCTGTAGAGTCTATATGCACGTTCATGCGTTCAAACACATTATCACAGCGTCTAATCATATCCTTTTTATTTAATAGACCAAATTTAGTAATAATCTCTTCAGCAAGAAACATATTTTCAAATACTCTTAAATCATTACAAAGATTAAGTTCTTGATGTATAAAACGAATACCATATTGATTTGCTACCCTAATATTTGCTATATTCACTTTTATCCCGTTAATAAAAATTTCTCCTCTTGTTGCACTATATGTTCCTGCTAAAATATTCATTAGCGTAGATTTTCCTGCCCCATTCTCACCAACAAGACCTACTATATCTCCAGTGTCGACTTTAAAGTCTACATTATCTAAGGCACGCACAGGACCAAATTCCTTTACAATCTTTTTCATTTCTACGAGCATATATACCCTCCCTTCTTATATTAAAAATACCATATAGTATAAGACTTAATCGTATATAAAATTAACAATGAACCGACCGATCATCATTCGATCGGTTCATTGTAATTTAAAAAATTCTATTTATTAAATGTTGTTAAAAATTACCAATTGAATAACGTTCTTCATATATGTCGCTCGCTCTGTAAGTATCAAAATCATGGTCAGCTTCACCAGCATTACTTATTGAGAAAGATGGAATTAGATACTGGCCATCTATAAGATCTGCTCCATCGTAATCTTCACCATAAAGATGAGTGACAGAAAGTCTTAAAGCTTCACGTATAAATGCTGGGGCAAAGTAAAATGTAGTGAACTTAACATCAGTTTTAGTGTTTTCAAACTTAGCCATTGTATCCTCACGCCCGCCAACTGAAGTAATCATTTTAATATTAATCTGTGCATCACCAGAATACGCCTCTAATGCATTCATTAGACCATCAACAATTTCATCATCATGGGTTACTATCAAATCAATTTCCTCAACCTCTTGAGTAGACTTGGAGTTTATCCAGTTCTCCATTTGTTGTTGTGCAGTCTCAGTGGACCAATCGGTAACAAAAGTGTTTGCCACCTGTTCAAACTTATCATCTAAAACCTCATCCATTCCATCACTACGCTGTGATGTAACTGTAGAGCTATCTCCTACAAAGCGAAGATATTGAACAGACTCTTCCTCTGAATAGAAGCTATTAAGGTATTCACCCATCATGTTTCCAATACCCACATTATCACCCATAATTTCTCCTACTAGACCATCAAAGTTTTCTATTAGACGATCATAAACAACCAATTCAATCCCTGAATCTATGATACTTTGCGCTGCACTACGAAGGGCTTCACCTTCCATTGGCCATAGCATAATAAGATCCACATCTCCTCCAGCTATTAAATTCTCAATAGAGGTAATCTGGTCAGAAGCCTCAAGACCATCTTTTACAAGGATCTCAAGCCCATCATACTGTTCCATAAGTGCTTCTGCTTCCATCTTTGCGTGGGCAACACTTTCACCAGTAAAACCATGATCACCAGAAGGGATAACTACACCAATTTTAAAAGTTTCCCCGCCTTCTGTTTCCTCTGGTGTGCCTTCCTCATCACCAGGTGCTTCTGCAGGCGCTGAACAAGCACTTAATGAGATTACCATTATTACTACAAGAAACAATGCTAATACTTTCTTCACTTTTATTCCTCCTTTATTTTATATATATGATAATCGGTAAAAACCGTATTATCCTTAGAATACAGCAGAATCCTCCGATAGGGACAAGGACTGGGTGTGTTCATTCTACTTTTACTAATTACTAAATTTCAACCACCTATTCTATACATATTTATATATTCATCTGCTTAGTACATCAATAACATCATCAAACTGAGCAGTTCCTGTTTCACCAATCTTTTTAATAACAATTGAAGATGCTGCATTTCCAACAAAAGCAGCTTGTTCATAGTTTGCACCCTTTGTAAGTGCAAAAATAATACCTGCACTACAGGCATCACCCGCTCCCACAATATCTACTTTCCCTTGAACAGAAAAAGCAGGTATTTTATGATCGGCTCCATCATAAACTGTTGTTCCGTTTTTACCCAGTGTTATATAAACAGGCTTACAATTAGCTGCATAAAGTTCTTTTGAATACATTAATGCAGCATCAGAATTTACAGTGTTAGCGTTTACATTAAAGATGCGAGCAATCTCTTTGTGATTACATTTTATAATCATATTTCTAAATTTGTGTATATTGCTACGGGAATCTGCATACCAGATAATATTAGTAAATTGTTTGGCTAAACTTGAAAGATTATTTCGAACATTTTCTGTAACTGCTGCACAATTATTTTCATTGTATTGATCGCAAACAATAATTGCATTGCTAATATTTACCACTTTTTTAAGGTTATCAATCAATTTTTTTTGGATATGAATTGGAGTATAAGTGAAATTCTTAAGATCAAAGCGATTCATCTCAGTTAACTGTCCATTTTCATTACGCATTGGCTTAATATAAGTTCCTGTATATCGCTCATCTGTATGAACCATTAGAGAAACATCTGCTCCCACATCTTTAAGACAGTTAATAAGCTCAAAACCCTCTCCGTCATTACCCACAATCCCAATGCAATACACCTTTGCACCCAGTGCCAGCAAATTATTTGTTATAGTTCCACCCGCACCCGCGAAAAGTTTCCTATGTGAAATTTGATAGGCTGTCAAATTGGTTTCTAAAGATAATTCATCCTTTTCAGCATCTACATACATATACTTATCCAGACAAAAATCTCCAAACACCGTAATTACTGGTTTTTTTTCATTTCCCAATATATCAATGACTTCTTTATAATTCATAGATTTCACATCCTATTTATTATTGATATGTTCCAAATTAATTGCACATTTAGCAACGCTTGGTAGTGTTTGGTTATGTAGTCCTTGTACATAATAGCTCTTGCCTCCATCAGCGACCGTACGCGCAAGTATAGTCTTCCAAGGTCGAAAGTAGTATCTAGTATCGGTCTTAGGTGGTGTTATATCATATCCTTCATCGGGGATAGGCTGAATATCAAACACTGCTGTGGTAAAATGTGCTATCCTTTTTCCTTTTTGGTGAGCAACATTTCTAGCCATGGCAAGTGCTTTTAGATAAACCTCAGGACCTGTTACTGCAGATCCGAAATTTAGAAAAACTCCACCTTCAAGTTTTGTTATAGTTTGTGTATATATTAAAAAATCCCTGTAAGATGCCTCTCCTAATACAGCACCGCTTGCATTAAAATGCTCATGTATTATATCGCTTCCTATACCGATATGTATTGTACATGGAACTCCTAGATGATACGCATTTGCTAGTACACTGTATTTCTTATATGGGAAATCATTTTCCCATATATATCTTCCTATAGACTCACCAGCACCAAGTCCATCCTTAACTCCATCTTTAAGAATATCATTAATAAGACCTGTTTCATGCCAAAGTCCAAACTGCCCCTCACTTACATATTTCGCTACAGACTCACAGCTTTGCCCAATAAGAGAAAACTCAAAATCATGTATACTTCCTGATCCGTTAGTGGCAAATTGATTAACTAAACCTCTCTTCATAAGCTCAATCATATAAGATGAGCAACCTGTACGAATAACATGCCCACCATACATTAGTATTGATGCCGCTCCATTTTGTTTAGCTTGAAACATAGCTTTAGCAATAGCATCTATTTTGGGATTATCCAAAGGTGCCTTTGAATCATCAACAGGCACTAACACCTTAAGCAAATTTGTATCATGAATACGTTCGCTAAGTGGTTTTACTATTAACTTACTTGTATCAAACTTTTTAAATGGCATTTTCTTCCCCCCAAATGAAATTCAAAAGACGCCTTGTATCTTTGAAGTCAGGAATAACACAGTCAGCACCTGCTTTAAGCAACCTATTACGTTTCCAGTGATTAACAGAATTATTCTTTTTTTCCTCGTTAGTAGCCACTGCTACTGCATAACCACCAACATTCTTTGCAAGTTCTATCTCAACAAAGCCATCACCAAAAGTAATTAACTCTGATCCCTTAATTGATTTATTATTAATTAATTCATTTAAAACTTCTTCTTTAGAACAAACAGTATTATTTGTATCTGTCGCTCCATGAATACTTTTGAAATAATCGGTTATTTTTAATAATTCTGCTTCTTCTTTAACATCTATCTCATCCGTACCACTAGTAAGATAACAATCTATACCCATTTCTTTAAGTTTCTCTAAAACATCCTTAACCCCTGGTACTAAATAAGGTAAAGGGTCTCCCCCTTTTCTCAAACTCTCTTTGCGCTGCTTTATATGCTCTAATAATCGTCTAAGATATTCAGATTTATATTCTAAAGGATCCTTCGGATTTCCTCCATATCTTAATATCTCTTCACTAAGACGCATACATTGAAATATAGTTTGTTTTCCTGTAAGAAAATCAACAAAATCTACTACGGTTTTTTTCACCTGCCCTTTATCCGTTGCATTTGGACATTTTAGTATTTCTTCAATAAAATATTCGTACATAATAGGTTGCCAGCCTTCACGAATTAGACTAATTGTTCCATCAAAATCAAATATGGCATATTTAGGATTATTCCTCTGGGGATAATTAATAATTTCAATATCCCATATATATTTCAATTTTTCACGCAAACCACAAATTAAAGAATGGATATAGATCATATGGAGATCCTCTATTTGTTCCATACTATCTGTAGGAGCCAAAAGAAAATAATCACATAGGGCTTTCATTTTTCCTCCATCACGTCCACCAAAGCCAATAACCGTTATTCCCATCATCTTTGCCGTTTCGCAAGCAAGTAATATATTAGGTGAATTACCGCTACCACTGAAAACTATAAGCAAATCTCCTGGCTTTGCTAAAGTGCGAAGGGTTATACTATATATTTCTTTATAACTAAAATCATTAGCAAGACAGGTAACTAATGCTGTTGAATCGTTAAGACAAATAGCTCGAAATCCTTCACGTCCCTCTACTCGACAACCTTTTACTAAATCATTGATCATATGACTTGCAGTAGCAGAACTTCCACCATTACCTGCCGTAAATATTGTACGATCTATCTTTTTACTGATAAGTATCTCATCATTTATTTCATTGAAAATTTTAAAATTAGTTTTTAATAATGCTTCACTTACTTCTTTAGAATATAATTCTGGTTCATTAGACCCTTTATAATAAGAACTTAGCATTATAATCATATCCCCCCATCTTGTAATAACTAACTTAATAAATTTGAGTTTATATTTTGTATATTATTACAATATATCCAGTTTTTTCATGCCAAAACAATAATAACACGACATGAAATTATATTTTTTTTAAATATAAATAGAATTGCATATTAAAAGAATATGACGTAGAATAGAGATAATTTAATTTATGATGAAAAGGAGTTATGCTAATGGAAAAATTTTTGGCAAAATCTATGAAATATTTAGGAACAGAAACTGCTTTCGAAGTATTAGCAAAAGCTAAAAAATTAGAAGCTCAAGGAAAAGATATAATACACTTAGAAATCGGTGAGCCAGATTTTGATACCCCAAAAAATGTTATTAATGCTGGTATTAATGCATTAAGTAGTGGACATACACACTATACACCCGCTTCAGGTATCCCAGAATTACGCGAAGCAATAGCAACCCATGTTAGGTCCTATAAAAATGTTCCAGCTACTGTCGAAGATATAGTTGTTGTTCCAGGTGGAAAACCTATTATGTTCTTTACAATATTGGCAATGATTAATCCAGGTGATGAGGTTATTTATCCTAATCCTGGTTTTCCTATATATGAATCTGTTATTAAATATTCAGGTGGAAAAGCTGTACCTATACCATTAAGAGAAGAAAATCAATTCCGTTTGGATGTAAAGGAATTAGCAAGTTTGATTACCCCAAAAACAAAAATGCTTATACTGAATTCACCTCAAAACCCTACAGGAGGTTATTTAAACAAAGAAGATATAGAAGCAGTAGCTGATATAGTAAGAGATAAGAATATTTTTGTTCTATCTGATGAAATTTATGATCGAATGATTTATAGTGACGAGAAACCATTATCTATAGCTTCACTTCCCGGTATGAAGGATTGGACTATTATTTTAGATGGTTTTTCTAAAGCATATGCTATGACTGGATGGAGAATAGGATATGGTGTAATGCATAAGGAACTTGCAGCTAGAATAACTCAGTTAATGATAAATTCTAATTCTTGCACTGCAGCATTTACTCAAATGGCAGCACTTGAAGCACTAACAGGTCCACAGGATGAAGTTATTAATATGGTTGCTGAATTCAAAAAGCGTCGTGATATTATGGTTAACGGATTAAATTCAATAGAAGGAATTAGTTGTCTATCCCCTGCAGGTGCTTTTTATGTTTTTCCAAATATACAATCCTTTGGTAAATCAAGTAAAGAAATTGCAGATTATCTGTTAAATGAAGCTGGAGTAGCATGTCTAGGAGGAACTGCCTTTGGTTCTTACGGAGAAGGATATTTGCGTCTCTCCTATGCTAATTCTATAGATAATATAAAACAGGCATTAGATAGAATTGATAAAGCACTAAAGAATTTTAAATAATAGTAAAGCAAATACCCCCTAAATCTTAGGGGGTATTTGCTTTTAATTCTTATTTTTAGCTATAGCTAAAGCTACTTTTTCAGGTGTTAAAGGCAACTCATAAAAATTTATACCTAAAGCATCATAAAGGGCATTCCCAATAGCAGATGGTATAGAAATCATAGGATGCTCTCCAACACCACGTGCCCCAAAGGGACCATTTGTTTGAGGGTTTTCTATATATATAGGCACGATTTCTTTAGGAATATCTTTTATAGTGGGAATTTTATTATCAGTAAATGATGGATTCAATAATTTACCTTCATGATTAAATTTATAACCCTCAAGAATAGCAGAACCAATCCCTTGTAAGATGCCCCCCAATACTTGACCATCAATTAATTTTTTATTTATTACTTGTCCAACATCAAATGCTGATGCTACCTTAAGAATATTTATATCTCCAGTTTCTACATCTACTTCTAACTCTACTCCATGGGCACCAAAGGTCCAAACTAAAGCGGGCATTCCCTGACCCGTATCCGGAGTAAGATTCGTTAAGTTGTCTGCCATATAAACTCCATGGGATATTAATGGACCACCAATACCATTTCCATTTTCATATACATACCCTCTGGAAAATTTTTCATAAGGGATATATTTATGCTTGTGATGAACATGATAAATATATCCATCTCTATGAGCCAATTGATTAACATGACATCTTAAGGCATGTGATGCAATTTCCTTCATTTGTTTTAACATGTTCTCAGCAGCATTTTTAACAGCATTACCACTCATAAAAGTACATTTTGATGCTACCGTATTCCAATCATATGGATGCTTACTAGTATTAACATCCCATTCTACATCGACATTTTCAATAGGAATATCTAAAACCTCCGCAGCTATTTGAGCAAGTACAGTATTTGCACCTTGCCCCATGTCGATAGCACCAATCATTACCTTCACATGTCCATCCTCATCCATTTGTAAGATTGCAGCTGTTGAAGTATAACTTGGCATAGCAGGAGCTTTTTGCAAAGAAGCAAATCCTTTTCCACGAACTTTACCTGATTTTAATTGAGCTTGTCGCTCTTTATCAGATTGATATCCTGTCCAGCCGATTTCCTTAATAACAGCATTTAGACAATCAGAGGGGCTACCTGAAGATTCATACATTAACTCACCACTTATAGTACGGGATCCAGGTTTCAATATATTTTTCATTCGTAACTCATAGGGATCCATTCCGATTTCTTGTGCAATAAGATCCATTTGGCGTTCTATTACCCAATGGGTCTCCAAATGTCCAAAACCACGATAAGCAGTACTAAAAACTTTATTTGTGTAGAAGGTGCGAGAATGTAGCTCTAGGTTATCAACTGCATAACAGCCCACTCCAGAATATACTGCTGTCTTCCCCACATTTACTGCATAATCTGCATACGCACCACTGTCCCAATCATAATAAACTTCTACTGCTGTAATAGTCCCTTCTTTTTTTACCCCAGTTTTAATTCTTCCTCTCATAGAGGTACGACTAGGTAATTGATTAAACTCTTCTTCTCTGGTAGCTCTTAACTTTACTGGCCGTCCTCTTGCAGCCCTAGACAAAAGTACAACAAGTAATTCTAAGTGTAGACCAGCTTTCCCTCCAAAGCCGCCACCCACATAGGGTACAATAATCTCTACATCTGATTTAGGAATCCCTAGTGCACTAGCTAACATTTGCCTAGTAGCAAAGGGAGATTGAACAGAGGACCAGAGTTTGATTTTGTTTGAATAGGGATCTGCTTGAGCCACACTAACATGGGTTTCAATAGGAGCATGAGCTACTGGGGGTAAGGAAATCTCATTTTTTATAATATAATCTGCCTCCTCAAATCCTTTATTAACATCACCTTTTTTAGCCCTATTCCAACTGGCAATATTTGAATCAGATTGTGGAAAAAATATACCCTTCATATGATCTAATTCATTAATATCCTCGTGTACTAAAATTTCTCCTTTTTCAGACTCATCAATGGTTAGAACTGCAGGTAAGATTTCATATTCTACATCTATTAGAGAAACAGCTCTTTCTGCAGTTTCTTCATCTATTGCTGCTACTGCAGCTATAACCTCTCCCTGATATCTAGTCTCCCCATAGGCTATAACTCGTTTATCTATCATATATAAACCTACTAAATAGGGAGCATCTTCTCCTATTATTACAGCCTTCACCCCTGGAAGAGCCTTTGCTTTGCTTGTATCTATAGATAGGATTTTCGCTCTTGCATGGGGAGAATGTAAGCATCTTGCATAGAGCATTCCAGGTAATCCTAAATCATGGGTATAAACTGCTTGACCTGTCACCTTTTCTTTTGCTTCTTTCCGATTATATGGCTTACCAATGTGTTTATATTTATTACCCATTATTTATCTAACTCCTTTCTTTCCCTCTCAGCAGCAGACATAACCGCATCAATAATTGGAATATATCCAGTACATCGGCAGAAATTCCCTGCTAATGCTTCTTTTACCTCTTCAATGGTGGGATTAGGCTGTCTATTAAGTAAGGCACGAGCTGACATCAACATTCCTGGAGTGCAGAAACCACATTGTAATGCATCTTTTTCTATAAATTCCTCTTGAAGAATTGAGATTTTATTACCCTCAGCTAGTCCTTCAACTGTGAGAATATCAGCATCATTAGCTTCCGCTGCTAGTACTAGGCAAGAGTTTACAGCTTCACCATTCATTATAATAGTACAAGCCCCACACTCACCTTCACCACAGCCTTCCTTTGCTCCAAAAAGCCTTAGATCATTCCGTAAAAAGTTTAATAATGTCATTGTAGGATCCACCATTGCATGAATTTTTTCCCCATTTACAATACATTTCAATGCTACCTTTGGCATTCCAGAATCAACATATTCAAAGCAGTTGTTATTACTATTATGATTTTCACACATTAGACAACCCTCTCTTCTATAAGTTTTGTCAAACCTTGCTTTGCCAACACACTAGCTGCATGTAAACGATATTGTGCAGAAGAACGAACATCAGAAATAGGCTTGATATAATTAGGAACCTCTTTTTCAATCCATTGCGCTGTTTCTGAATTTAAACCCTTTGTTTTTATTGCTTCTTCCAGTTTTAGTAGTCTGATAGGGGTTGGAGCAACAGCTGCCATAGCAATATAAATATTATTATCTGAATCCACTCTAATTGCTACCCCTACTGTAGCTAAATCATGACCCTTTAAGCGGGACTGTTTAAGATATGTACTTTTATCTTTCTTTTGTACCTCTGGAAGCAACACCCCAAGTACAATCTCATCCTTCTGAAGAATAGTCTTTTTTACACCAGTAAAAAACTCATTAATATTTATTTCACGATTCCCATTAGGAGAAGCAACACTGACAATAGAATCATATAATAAAAGAGACGGTGCTAAATCTGCGCCAGGGGAGGCATTACAAATATTACCAACTAATGTAGCTCGATTTCTTAATTGGTACGAAGCTAAGAAATCTGAACCTTCTACTAATGCAGGATATTTTTCCTTAATAATTTTAGACTGGGCTATTTGATTTACTGTGATCGAGGCACCAATAAAAACACCCTCCCCAGGAGTATGCTTCATAATTTTAGTTTCAGGAATGTCTTTAATGTCTATGATATGTTTTACATCAACAACATTATGACGTAATGAAATCATTAAATCCGTCCCACCAGCAAGAAGCTTTACTCCATCTTTATCTTTAATATATCTTAGTGCTTCTTCAAGACTTGTGGGTTTTACATAATCAAATTTACTTAACATTGTGAACCTCCTTAATGGAATAATTTACTTATATTTACAATTGAATAATTCCCAATTTAGTATAACCTATCCAAAAATCTTTATACTTTATTACCAATTATGTCCATAATTCTTATTAAAAAAATGATTACTCTTTTAATAAGTAATCATTTCAAAATTTAAATTTTAATTTTCTTAATACTAGTCTTTATTTTATCCACATTCTTAACAACAGTACACAATTTTGTGCTAATGTATCTATCATTTTTTTGTTTAATTAGTTTTTTCTTTTCAATAAATTCTTTATACCTTCAATATATCTACCATTAGCTATTTGTATTAGACCTTCAGCAATATTTCGCTGTAACTTTCCACCGCTTAGCATACTTAGATTTTTTATTGGTACTTCTGTAGATGATGACAAAATCATCTTAAGGGTAGGATCACTATTATCAATAATGCCACTTTTTTTCTTTATATATTTTCTAATTAGCAAATAAATTATTCTAAAAAAATATGAACCCTGCATATCCATTATAGAATGCTCTGTTGTATAATTCTTTCTCGTTATTGACTTTTGTTCATTAATTTTCCAACCTAATAACTTATCAAATTCTTCTTTTTCAGGCTTTCCACATAGATGCTCATACCAAGTACCTTTCAGATGTACTTGCTCTGCTGGAGTAATAGTCCCTTCTAGTGTAATTCTTTTCCGTAGACGAATATCACGGCTAGAAGCTGCAATCAGAATATCATAATCCCCTTTTTGTATCTGCCAATCTTTTGATTCCACATCATAAAATGCAAAGGATCTTTTTTCTAAATAAAATGTAATCCTTTTATATTCTCCTGCTTCTAGATAGATCTTACTAAAACCTTTTAACTCTTTTTCTGGGCGGTGTACACCTTTCTGTAGATCACTAATATATAATTGAACAACTTCTGCACCAGCTACTTCCCCTATGTTTTTTAGCAGAATAGAAACCTTAATTTCTTCTTTATCCATATCTATTTTAATATCTGAATACTCAAAGGTGGTATAGCTTAGTCCAAAACCAAAGGGGAAACTTACATTTATACCAGCTCTATCATAATATCTATAACCAACATAAATCCCCTCTCTATATTGTGCCTGCTTTCCTCCTTTTTCGTAAAATCCTGCACTTGGAACATCTATATAGGATAGCGGGTAAGTTTCTGAAAGCTTTCCACTTGGATTTACTGCTCCATATAAAAGGTCAACTATAGCTTCTCCTCCAGCCTGACCAGGCAAATACATATGTAATACCGCCTTTACTTCTTCAAGCCATGGCATTGTAATAACAGCGCCTCCCATTAAAACTACTACAATATTTGAATTTGTTTTTGATACTTCCTGAATTAATCTATTATGCCCATTTGGCATTGACAAAGTTTCTCTATCAAATCCTTCTGATTCTAACTGTTTTGTAAGTCCGGCAAATACTATTACTTTATCACATTGCATAGCTCCCTCCATAGCCTCCCTAAGTAATATATCATCGGTCTCACCATTCTCTTTATAGCCTTCGTAATAGGTATAATCAATCCCTTCCCCTTGAAATACCTCATAAACATTAGTTAATTTTGTTGGATTTATATGTGAACTACCACTACCTTGATATCGAATTGTTTTTGCAAAGTTCCCTATTAAGGCAATCTTTTGGGATTTATGTAAGGGTAATATTTTTTCATCATTTTTTAGTAAAATCGCTGAATTTGTCGCTGCCTTCCTAGCCAGAAGGTGATGTTCTTGTTTATTATAGGAATATTTCCTATTCCTATTGTAGTAACTCCTAAAGATGAGTGCTAATAGCCGTTCAACAGTTTCATCAACCAGCTTTTCTGATAGCTTACCGCATTTCACTGCCTTTATTATTTCATTATCAAAGTAGCTGGATCCACCTGGCATTTCTAAATCAGTTCCCGCTTCAAAGGCCTTTATCCTATTATTCATTGCTCCCCAATCAGTTATAATCACTCCTTCATAACCCCAATCATCTCTCAAAATCTTCCTTAGAAGATAATTATTATCACTGCAATATGTTCCATTAAGCTTGTTATAAGCACACATCACAGTTGAAGGTTTTCCATTCTTTACCGCTTTCTCAAACCCATACAAATATATCTCACGCAGGGTTCTTTCATCTATAATGCTATTACTAGAATAACGATTATTTTCTTGACTATTAGCCGCAAAGTGTTTAAGAGATGTACCAACACCTAGTTCTTCCACTCCTTGAATAAATGCAGTAGCTAATTCTCCAGTCACATAAGGATCTTCAGAAAAATATTCAAAATTTCTACCGCAAAGAGGATTTCTTTTGATATTTATCCCTGGTCCTAATAAAACTGAAATCTCTTCCTGCAATGCTTCTTTAGCTATTGCCCTACCAATTTCTTTTACTAAATCTCTGTCCCATGAGCTTCCGGTAGCACACGCAGCAGGGAAACAAGTAGCTTGTTTACTTTCATTAATGTTAAATATATCACCATCAACTTCCTGCTTTCTTAATCCATGAGGTCCATCACACAACATAATAGAAGGTATATCGTATTTTTCCATTAATTTAGTTCGCCAAAAATTTGCCCCTGAACAAAGTGCTACCTTATCCACTAAGGTCATTTTTTTTATTATCTGTTTATGTTTCATGAATTTTACCTCTTTCTTTAACTATTTATTAATGGTCATATTCAATATTAATATCTATTTTCCTTCAATTTCCATAAATATATAGTAATACCTAGCCAGTATTTATACAACTATACAAATATTTTTGTTAGTTATAGGTGCTTTAGATTTAAGATAAGTAGAAGAAATAAACAAGAAATGTCTCTAGTAATATCCACTATTTTTACATATACTAATACTATTTATAAAGTAATTTAAATTCAGATAGATTATTTTTTACATTTTTTTAATAACTAGCAAATTACATTTTACATATACCACTATAATAAGGTATAGTATAGTAGGATTTAAATTTAGTACATATTATAAAAGTAAACTCTTATTAAAGGAGAGATAATATTGGAAAGAGTAGTTGGAACAGTAGTACGCGGACTTCGCGCACCAATCATTAACAAAGGCGATAATATTGAACAAATAGTTGTTAATACTGTATTAAATGCTGCAAACATTGAAGGTTTTTCTATTGAAGATAACGATATTGTTACTATCACTGAATCAATCGTTGCTCGAGCACAAGGAAACTACGCCACCATTGATGATATTTCAATAGATATAAAGGCAAAATTCGGAGAGGAAACAATTGGAGTTATTTTCCCAATTCTTAGTCGTAACCGATTTGCAAATTGCTTAAGGGGAATTGCTAGAGGTGCAAAGAATGTAGTTTTAATGTTGAGTTATCCATCTGATGAAGTTGGTAACCACCTTGTAGATATCGACAAGCTAGATGCTAAAGGTATCAATCCATGGACAGATGTATTAACAGAAGCAGAATTCCGCGAACATTTCGGTTATATAAAACATCCTTTCACAGGTGTTGACTATATCGAATACTATAAAAATTTAATCCAAGCTGAAGGTACAACTTGTAAAGTTATCTTCTCAAACAATCCAAAAACAATCTTAGATCATACAAATAATGTCTTGGCATGCGATATTCACTCACGTTTTCGCACAAAGCGCATATTAAAAAATAATGGAGTGCAAAAAATATACGGATTAGATGATATACTTACTGAAGCTATTAATGGTAGCGGTTATAACGAAGCCTATGGTCTACTCGGTTCAAATAAATCTACTGAAGACAGTTTAAAACTATTTCCAAATAACTGCCAACCAATAGTGGATGATATTCAAGTAAAGCTAAAAGAATTAACCGGAAAAACAATAGAAGTAATGGTTTATGGCGATGGTGCATTCAAAGACCCTTCCGGGAAAATTTGGGAACTCGCTGATCCAGTTGTTTCTCCTGCATACACTAGTGGTCTTAGTGGTACACCTAATGAAGTAAAATTAAAATACTTGGCAGATAACAATTTTTCCCACCTTAGTGGTGAGGCACAAAAGCAAGCTATTTATCAATTTATTCAGAATAAAAATGAAGACTTGGTTGGCAAGATGGAAGCCCAAGGCACTACACCTCGTAAGCTGACAGACCTAATCGGTTCATTATCTGATCTAACCTCAGGTAGCGGTGATAAAGGTACCCCAATAATCTATATTAAGGGTTACTTCGATAACTATACAAAATAACTTTCTAAATAATAAAAGGGTGTTTTTTAAGAGACATCCTTTTATTATTATTAAAGTAGCTCTGTATTATGTAGCTACTGAAAAGGAGGGAGGTAATTTTAAAGGAATTAAATGATGTGTGCTCATTTATCTTTTCTATCTAAATGTCTATTTCATCCCATTTCAAATTTGAAATAAAATTTTTAAATTTTTCCTCAATAGGTGAGAGACATCTATTTTTACAATAAACTAGGCTAAAGCTCCTCTTAAGGTCTAAATCCCCTATTTCATATTTTCTTAGTTGACCGGAAGCGACTTCTTGTTTTACCGAAATATAAGGTACCATACTAATCCCAACACCCAGTGCCACCATATTTTTAATTGCTTCTAAGCTATCATTCAATGTTTGTGACCCAAACATTGACACATCCAACTTATTTTCTTTTAAGGCTTTCTCAAAAAGAAGCCTTGTACCGGAACCTTCTTCCCGAAGTAGGATATCTTCTCCCACTAGGCTACTAATTTTAATTGGATCTATAGAAAATTCTTTTTCGGGTGAGGTGATAAGTACTAATCGGTCATCATAGAAATCAATATATTCAAGAACATCTGAATAACACTTCGCCCCAACAAAACCAAAATTAATACTACCTGAGAGGATTTCCTCTAATACTTCCCCTGAAGCTTTATGACGAATAGTAAACCCAATTAAAGGATACTCTTCTTTAAATGCCTTAACAATGTAAGGAAGAAGATACTGATTCGGTATGGTACTCGCATATATTTCTAGTGTTCCTTCAATGTTCTTTTTGTATCCACTAAGGGAGAACTCAGCTTTAGCATAAAGATTCATCAATTCTACTGCATATCGATAAAAAAGTTGTCCTCCTTCAGTTAATGAGATGTTTTTGCTTTTTCGGTTAAATAATGTAACCCCAAGTTCATCTTCAAGTTTTTTAACATTGCTTGTGACAGCTGGCTGTGAGATAAATAACATGTCTGCAGCCTTTGAAAAACTCTTCTTTTGTGCAACGGCAACAAAAATTTTGACCTGATTAAATTCCATTTTATCCCCTTCAATTACTTCAAATTATTTATTTTGTCTACTGCATATAAGATATCTGCTTCCTCGAGGAAATGACTCAATCCAAAACGCACAGTACCATTAGGAAAAGTACCCAAGGTTTTATGTGCATAAGGTGCACAGTGCATTCCACTTCGAGTCAAGATTCCGAATTCTGATGAGAGACGGTGTGCCATCTCCGCATTGTCCTTAGTCTTAAATTTAATGGATACAATTCCTGTTCTTCCCTCTATACCCTTCTTCCCTATTAATTCAATATGATTCATATTCTTTAGTTTCTCAAGAAATAGTTCCATAAGTCCCATCTCTTTCTCGTATATCGCCCTAATTCCTACTTTTTGTATGTATTTAAGTGAAGAGTTAAGCCCATAAATACCAGGCACATTTAGCGTTCCAGCTTCAAACTTATCTGGCATATAGGAAGGCTGCATTTCTTCATCAGACAGACTACCCGTACCTCCTTCGATAAATGTAGAAAGCTCACTCGACAGTCCATTCCCCACAAGAAAACCGCCAATCCCCTGAGGTCCCAGTAATGATTTGTGTCCTGTGAAGGCAAGGGCATCCGCATTTAATTCATTAAAATCAACTCTTAGAGTTCCCGCTGTCTGGGCAGTATCTATGATAAACCATAGCCCTCTTTCTTTGCATATTTTCCCAACCTCTACCAGGTTTAATATGGTTCCACTAACATTAGAAGCGTGGGTCATAACTACACCTTTAGTATTAGAAAGTATTAATGGCTGGATATCCTTCACATCAAGGCTACCATCTTTTTTACATAAGACCCTTGAATATGTAACTCCTCTACCTTTAAGAGCATTTAACGGTCTCATCACTGCATTATGTTCCATAGAAGAAACTAATACATGATCTCCGCTTTTAAAAAGTCCCTTTATCAATACATTAAGACTTTCTGTAATATTTTTTGTAAATATAACATTTTCTGGCATGTTGAAACCAAAAAGTGTGCATAGCAATTCCCTAGTCTCATAAATCACATTTTCAGCCTCAAAAGAGCTTGAATATGCACCCCGATTTACATTTACACCAATATAAGTCAGATAATTATACATGCTTTCAGCTACTTCCGGAGCCTTGGGAAAGGATGTCGCCCCACTATCCATATAAATAATATTCATAAATTCACCACTATTCCTTTTCCAATATTATACACTGTTATGAATTTATATAGCAATTCCTATTACTATTTATAATATCATAGTACTGTATTATTTGTTTTTGTTATTTTACTATGTGTATAAACATTGTTAAAATTATCATAAAGTTGGAAAATTTTATCAAAGGAGATATTATCGCATGAAGGCAAAATCAGGAATTATTATTACAGGTAGTGTTGTTGGCTTTATGGGTGTTCTTTTGGTCTACTTCGGTAATCCGGCAAACATGGGATTTTGTATCGCATGTTTTATCCGTGACATAGCAGGAGGCCTCGGATTTCAGCGTGCTGAAGTAGTTCAATACATACGACCAGAGGTTATAGGTCTTGTTTTAGGTTCATTCTTTTTAGCTACCAAAAACAAAGAATTTTCATCTCGCGGAGGGTCTTCACCCTTTACCAGATTTGTACTTTCGATTATCGTAATGATTGGGGCTCTTGTTTTTCTTGGTTGTCCGCTACGAATGGTTCTTAGAATTGCAGGAGGCGATTTAAATGCTATAGTAGGATTAGTTGGATTTGTTGCAGGTATCTATGTTGGAGTTTTCTATCTTAATAAAGGATTTAATCTTAAAAGAAGCTATAAGCTTACTAGTTTTGAGGGATATTTATTTCCAGCCGTTAATGTTGGACTGCTGATCCTGCTTATCGTAGCACCAGCATTTCTGTTTTTCAGTCAAACTGGTCCTGGAGCTTCTGCTGCACCAATATGGATTGCACTTACCTCCGGCTTAATTGTTGGAATACTTGGGCAAAAATCAAGATTATGTACTGTCGGCGGTATAAGAGACATGATACTATTTCGGGACTCATATCTTCTATTAGGGATATTGTCAATTTTGGTGATCAGTTTTATAGGAAATTTATTGTTAGGATACTTTAATCCTGGCTTTACAGGACAACCTATTGCTCATACAGACGGACTATGGAATTTCTTAGGTATGGCATTGGTTGGATGGGCTTCTGTTCTTCTAGGAGGCTGCCCTATGCGTCAGCTAATTCTAGCTGGTGAAGGAAATACCGATTCAGTAATTAGTGTCATAGGGCTATTTGTTGGAGCAGGTATCAGCCACAACTTTGGCTTAGCATCTAGTGCGGAGGGTGCTACTCTAAACGGACAGATCTCCATTGTCATTAGCATTTTGATTCTTTTAACAATCTCTTTGGCTAATTCAGAGTTTCTAATAAAAAATAAAACTTTAATAGGGGGAAAAATAAATGAAGATAATTGATACCTGTGGTATGAGCTGTCCACAACCGGTTCTAATGACTAAAAAAGCACTAGATTTAGAAAAAGATGGTGTAAATGTCATTGTAGATAATAATACTGCAAAAGAAAATGTTCATAGATTTATGCAAAAATACGGATATACAGTTGTAATCGATGAAATAGACAATACTTTCGTACTAAAGGCTAGAAGATGAGCAATGAATATCAAGTGCTTTTTTTTACCCATACCGGTGCAATTAAATTTAGCAAGATTATGAAAAAAAATAATATTAGCTGTGAGTTAATGCCTGTACCAAGGACTCTAAGCTCAAGTTGCGGTGTAAGTGCTTGTATTCACTATAATAAGCAAGTAGAAGAATTAATTAGCGACCAAACAGAAAAAATATTTCAAAAAATTAAGGGAAATTACAGTCTAATTTATACTGCAGAGGATTAAAAATCTTTATTTAGACACATCCTTTAAATAAGTCTCTATTATATTTGGTGTTGGTAATAACCAGCACCTTTTTATATGAGCTGAAGATTTATAACTTTATATATGGGAAAGTGTTCCCCAAGGTTCTCATTTAAATATCTAATATCTTAACTTTTTTTAGGATTAATCATGTTTATTAATATGGTTTAATAGATGTTTTTATTTAGAATAATTTCTCTATTATTTACTTTAATTAGTCCTTCTTCTTTTAACTTCTTAAAGACTCTAAAAAGTGAAGGTCGTTGAACACCAAAATAATCAGCAAGCTGTTTTTTTGTTAAAGGAAGCATGACTGTATTTGATTGTTGCTCTATGGATAAAGCCATAAGATAATCAAGTATATTATCTCGCAAGGATTTTTGTGTAAACATAACGATTTTTTGATTCATTCCCTGAGAATTCTGTGAAAGCGATCGAATAAACTGCTTAACAAAGCTATAGTCCTTGAGTAGCTCACAAATTGCCGACTTGGTTAAATGTATAAGGTAGCAATCCGCCATACTATAGATGTTAAAGGGATAACGATTATTTTCACCAAAAAGTAAGTTCGCAGCAATGATGCTTTTGGTCTTAAATTCAAACAATATATTTTCAGAACCATTTTGTGCCAAAGAATATGATACAAGTTTACCCGATAAAACAACATCCAACATAGTACAGCTTTCTCCACGGGAATGAACAGTTGTATCTTTCTTATATTGTCTTTCATATATCTCATTCTCTTGGATCAATTTTAATATAATCTTTTCATCAACATCACTAAAAAGTGGTATTTGCCTAAGCTCTCTGATATTCATATATAATCCTCCTGAAATTATTATATCAAAAAGAAACATATGTGTCTATCAACCAAAATAAGCAATTGATAAAATATAATAGTAAATTTATAACGAGGAGGATGTATATGGATATATTCACAGCAGCTGTTTGGGTTTTGACAGCAGGATTTCTCGTCTTTTCACTGGTTAAAGACAAAAACAAAACCAAGGAAGCAGTTAAAAAAGCATTTGGAATGGGAAAAGGAATGCTGTCTTCTATTTTATCAATAATTTTTGCCATTGGATTATTGCTTGCAATATTTACACCAGAGTCAATTGCAGCATTTGTTGAAAAACAAAATGTGTTTATCGCAACCGTTTCTGCTGCATTTGTGGGAACAATAACCCTCGTTCCTGCATTTATAGCATTTCCTCTTGTTGGAACACTTATGAATGGAGGAGTAGGTATTGTACCATCTGTTTCTTTTTTAACCACACTAACAATGGTCGGAGTTGTTACCATTCCACTGGAAATTAAAGCCTTTGGAAGGAAATTTACAATTATTAGAAATGGTCTAAGTTTTTTCTTTGCCATTATCATCGCGTTTAGTATGGGGGTCATTATATGACAGGAATACTTAATAAATTAAAAGAAAATCTTTTTCTAACTTTTATTGTTGCCACATATACATTAATTTTCCTTTTAAGACCACAAACAGGAACCCAAGCGATTCATAATACTGGATATTTTATAAAGGAAATGTTATTGATAATGCCTGTTATCTTTATCTTAACCGCATTGCTTGACACATGGGTTCCAAAGCAGACCATCATGAAATATCTTGGTCAAGAATCTAAATTAAAAGGAATTGTTCTTTCATTCGCTTTAGGCTCCGTTTCTGCTGGACCAATTTATGCAGCCTTTCCTATTTGTGTTATGCTTTATAAAAAAGGTGCGACAATAAGAAACATAGTAATTTTATTAAGTTCATGGGCTGTTATAAAAATCCCTATGCTTATAAATGAGATGAAATTCTTAGGACCGAAATTTATGATTGTTCGCTGGGTATTAACTGTTATTGCAATTATTATATTCTCTTGGATTACCTCGAAAATTCTTAAGAATGAGGATTTAGAAATAGAAAATGATGAGGATAAAGTTGGGTTGAACATTAATCAAGATACTTGTATGGGATGTTCTTTATGTGTACAAGAATACAAAGAAATCTTTGGGATAAATAATAAGAAAGCATTTATAAAGGAACACAACTTTGAACCCGATGAAGAAAAACTAAAAAAAGCAATAGAACATTGTCCAGTAAACGCAATAGAATGGTTTGATAAAGAAAGTGCTTAATGTAATTGAACCTCCTAAAGTAGATCAAAAAAAACGAACAATCTACCTTAGGAGGCATAATAAGATATATTAAAGTTCGTCTTTCATGTGTCTCATACAGAAATTTAAACATAATTAACATATAGAATAATCCTAGGATTACCCCGGAGATAGGGATATAATACAACAGAATCTACACCAATTGCTTTGCAATGGGCCATTAATACTGCGGCTCCTCTATCCTTAAAGGATAAAGTAGGCATGAAATAATCCATTCGTGCTTTTATTCCATTTAAGCCTATTGAATAAATTTTTTATATCGTTATAATAAAGATAGGTTTTGTAATGACTTAATCCTACATATTGTATTTTGGGTTCTGTGAGGCATAGAGATGAAAGGGGCTTTATCGTGAGAAAAATATTTAACAGACAATTATTTACCCGTGTTATAAGATTAATGTGGGGGCTTATACTCTATGCATTAGGCGTTGCAGTAACTCTAAATGCACAAATAGGATACGCTCCATGGGAAGTTTTTCATGTTGGACTTTCAAAAACTATAGGGGTAAGCATAGGAGCTGCCTCAATAATGGTTGGAGTAATTATTATAATAGCAACGACATTATTGGGAGAAAAACTAGGTATAGGAACCATATTAAATATGATACTTATTGGGGTATTTCTTGATATCATCCTAATTTTGGAAATAATACCACTAGCAAGTAACTTTCTTTTCGGAGTAATAATGTTGACTATTGGATTATTAATAATCGCCTTAGGCTCATACTTTTATATTGGGTCAGCCTTTGGCACAGGACCAAGAGATAGTTTAATGGTTGCTCTTACTAGAAAAACCAAATTACCAATAGGCCTTTGTCGTGGATTAACTGAATTTCTGGCGGTACTTTCTGGGTGGAAGCTCGGTGGTATGGTGGGTGCAGGAACAATTATATCTGTTTTTTTAATTGGATTTTTTGTTCAGATGGTATTTAAAATATTTAAATTCGATGCAACAAAAATCCAACATGAAACTTTAGGGCAAACATATAAAATACACTTTAGAAATAAAAAGGAACAACTTCATGTTGAAAAGATATCTGAAGATCAATAGTAATTTATAATTATACGAATGATGAAAATGAAAATCCTACAGTAGCTAGTAATAGTTATTGTAGGATTTTTTTAGATTTATTTACTTATTTAAAAAATATTCCCCCTACATTCATTTGCACTATATAGAGTTATAAAAACAATATATTAATTTCCTGTTCTATTTACTCCCATAGAAATTTAGTTTTGCCATTTATCACCCTAGGCTTATTGTATAAATTATAAATAAAAATATTTAAAATACAGATACTATTTTTTATATACTTAAACTGTTTGTAGATTATAAAAGGTAAATATGAATGATTTAGGTTTCCAGTAAAACATTTCTAAACAAAGGAGATTTGCTATTATGAAAGTTACTAATGCCAGTGAATTAAGGAAAAAGATGAAAGAAATTAGAGAAGCTCAAAAAATATTCTCCACCTATAACCAGGATAAAGTTGATGAAATATTTAGACAGGCAGCCATGGCTGCTAATAACTCAAGAATTGAACTATCTAAAATCGCTGTGCAAGAAACCAAAATGGGTGTTGTAGAAGACAAGGTAATAAAAAATCATTTTGCTTCAGAATACATTTATAATAAATATAAGGATGAAAAAACCTGTGGAGTTATCGAACGCGATGAAGCATTTGGAGTTACTAAAGTCGCAGAACCTGTAGGCTTAATTGCCGCAGTAATTCCAACCACCAATCCAACATCTACAGCAATATTTAAATCACTAATTTCTTTAAAAACACGAAACGGAATTATTTTCTCTCCACATCCACGGGCGAAAAAATGTACTATCCAAGCGGCAAAGATCGTTTTGGATGCAGCTGTAAAAGCTGGCGCGCCAGAAGGAATCATAGGCTGGATCGATGAGCCCTCCGTCGAACTATCACAGCTAGTTATGAGCGAATCCGATATGATTCTTGCCACTGGTGGCCCAGGTATGGTGAATGCAGCTTACTCTTCAGGCAGACCAGCAATAGGAGTAGGTCCAGGAAATACTCCAGTGATTATTGATGAAACTTCGGATATAAAAATGGCGGTAAGTTCTATACTTCTTTCAAAAACTTTTGATAACGGGGTTATCTGTGCATCTGAGCAGTCTGTAATTATAATGGACCAAATCTATGATGAAGTAAAAAAAGAGTTTGAAAAAAGAGGAGCATATATCCTAAAAAAGGATGAAATCGATAAAGTAAGAGATATCATTCTAGTAAATGATACTTTAAATGCAGCAATCGTAGGACAGAGTGCGTGTAAAATTGCAGAAATGGCTGACATTGACGCTCCAAGAACATCAAAGGTGCTTATAGGTGAAGTTGAATCTGTAGAATTGGAGGAACCCTTTTCCCATGAAAAACTTTCCCCATTACTAGCTATGTACAGAGTCCCCACCTTTGATGAAGCCATTCGTAAGGCAATTAGGTTAATCGAGCTTGGTGGTTTCGGCCACACCTCTGTACTATATACTAATCAATTTACATCCAAAGAAAGAATTCACCAATTTGAAACTACCATGAAGACCGGGAGAGTATTAGTTAATGTGCCTGCATCTCATGGTGCCATAGGTGATATATATAATTTTAAACTTGCACCATCATTAACCCTTGGCTGTGGTACATGGGGTGGAAACTCTGTATCAGATAACGTTGGCGTAAAGAATCTATTAAATATAAAGAATGTTGCTGAGAGGAGAGAAAATATGCTCTGGTTCAGAGTTCCCGAAAAAATATACTTTAAATATGGAAGTCTTTCGATTGCACTAAAGGAGTTAAGGAGTCTAGACAAAAAGAGAGCATTTATTGTCACTGATAAGGTTCTTTTTCAACTTGGATTTGTAAATAAAGTAACCGATATACTAGATGAAATCAAAATTAGCTATAAGATTTTTACTGATGTTGAACCAGATCCAACTCTAGCAACAGCAAAAAAAGGTGCTGTTGAAATGGAGAACTTTAATCCTGATGTTATCATAGCTCTTGGAGGTGGATCCCCAATGGATGCTGCAAAGGTTATGTGGGTTTTATATGAGCATCCAGAAGTGAAATTCGAGGATCTAGCAATGAGATTTATGGACATTCGAAAACGAGTTTATACCTTCCCTGAAATGGGGGAAAAGGCAAAGATGATCTCTATTACAACCTCTGCTGGTACTGGATCAGAAGTCACCCCCTTTGCAGTAATAACCGATGAAAAAACCGGAATTAAATACCCATTAGCTGATTATGCCATAACACCTAATATGGCAATTATTGATGCTGATTTAATGCTTAACATGCCAAAGTCTCTTACTGCTGCATCAGGTATTGATGCCCTAACCCATGCTATTGAAGCCTATGTTTCTGTACTAGCTTCCGAGTATACAAATGGTTTAGCCTTAGAAGCAACACGATTAATATTTAAGTACCTGCCCTTAGCATATGAAGAGGGTCCTAGTAATATTAGGGCAAGGGAAAGAATGGCCCACGCTTCAACAATCTCTGGTATGGCATTTGCAAATGCATTTCTTGGAATATGTCATTCCATGGCTCATAAACTTGGAGCAATGCATAATATCCCCCATGGAATTGCCAATGCTATCCTTATCAATGAAGTGATACGGTTTAACGCTGTAGAGGACCCGAGAAAACAAACAGCTTTTCCCCAATACAAATATCCAAATGCAAAACTTAAGTATGCTAAAATAGCCGACTTTTTAAACTTAGGTGGGAATAGTGATGAAGAAAAGGTGGAACTTTTAATCAAGGCAATTGATGGATTAAAAGAAAAACTAGACATACCTAAAACCCTAAGCGAGGCTGGTATCTCCAAAGAAAAGTTTTATTCAACTCTTGATAAAATGAGTGAAGAAGCCTTTGATGACCAATGTACAGGGACAAATCCAAGATATCCATTAATCTGTGAAATAAAGCAGATGTATATCAATGTTTTTGAAGGAACTCCAGGTAGAGTAGATGATATTTGTGAAAAGATAATTTGTGGTGATGTGGAGTAAAAAATAAAATTAGGTAAAAATTAGAGGATGTATTATCTGTCTTAAGAAAAATTCAAAATAAAGTCAGATGTACAATCCTCTATCCTCAAATTATAAACAAGTACAATACTCCATTATCAAATCATCTATCTCTACAATTATTAACTATTCTTGTCCTATTTTAAAATATTCTTTAATCCCTTCAAATATTGCAGTAGCAATGTGCTTTTGGAAATCTTCACTTAGCATTCTTTGTTCATCCTCAGGGTTGGTTAAATATCCTATCTTCAATAAAACTGCTGGCATTTCGGTATCCTTTAGTACATAAAAATCTCCCCTCTCCACTTCTCGATCAATAAACCCAGATGTATTGACAATTTTTTTATGTAGGATATTTTTCTTTATCCGCCACATCGTTTGTTGTAGTATAAAAATTTAAATTAATTATATTAAAAATTTCTATTGCATTTATTATAAAAATTATGTATTATTGTATTAAGCTCTTAGTACAATAATACACCAACATAAGGAAAGGAGTTGTTGGAATGAAATGGAATATAGATTCAGAACGGCCAGTTTATATACAATTAGTGGAACAAATTCAGGCTGGTATTATATCTGGTTTTTTTAAGCCTGGGGATAAATTACCCTCAGTTAGGGATTTTGCAGCAAATGCAGGAGTCAATCCCAATACCATGCAAAGAGCATTAACAGAATTAGAGCGAAATGGTTTACTATACACTAATCGTACCAGCGGAAGATATATTACTTCTGATTTAAAAATGATTAAAGAACTTAAAAGACAATCCGCTAAGGATATTACTGTGGGTTTTTTAGAAAAAATGAAGCAATTGGGCTTTAAAGAGGAAGAATCCTTGGAAATTGTAATTAATATTGTGAAGGAGATGAAAAAATGAATCCTATTTTAGAATGTCAATCCGTTACAAAAAAATATACAGGGTTTACTGCACTTTCTGATGTTAATCTGACTTTAGAAAGAGGTCGTATCATTGGACTGCTAGGTCCAAATGGAAGTGGTAAAACCACTTTGCTCAAATTAATCAACAACCTTTTAGTCCCTGACTCTGGAAAGATTTATATTGCAGGTATAAATCCGGGAATGGAAACAAAAAAAATAATATCCTATTTGCCAGAAAAAACCTACTTGGCAGATTGGATGAGTGTAGAACAAGCCATTAAGTTTTTTCAAGACTTCTATGAAGACTTTGACTCTAAGAAAGCTAATGCCATGTTGGCGGATCTTGAAATTGACCCTAAGAGTAAACTAAAAACCTTATCAAAGGGGACAAAGGAAAAGGTACAATTAATTCTAGTAATGAGTCGACAGGCAGAATTGTATTGTTTAGATGAACCTATAGGAGGAGTAGATCCTGCATCCAGGGATTATATTCTTAATACCATTATTTCTAATTACCGAGAAAATGCAACTGTTTTAATTTCTACCCATCTCATTGCAGATATTGAGAAAATCTTAGATGAGGTAGTATTTCTAAAACAGGGTTCTGTATTTCTGCATTCTTCTGTTGATGATGTGAGAATACAGGAAGGTAAATCCATTGATTCTCTGTTTAGGGAGGTTTTTAAATGTTAGCTAGATTAATGAAACATGAATTGAAGGCAACTGCTAGACTATTAGTACCATTATATATAGTACTTTTATGTGTCTCAGTAATCAATCGTTTTACATTACAATCAGGGATGGGAGAAGGAATAGCTTTATTTTTTAGGGGACTACTAATAGCAACACAAATCATATCAATAATTGCTATTTTGATGGTTACACTTATTCTTATGATCCTGCGATTTTATAGGAATCTTCTAAAGGATGAGGGGTACTTGATGTTTACTCTACCGGTAAGAGTTCATCATTTGATTACATCTAAGCTGGTCATTACTGTATTTTGGATCATTATTAGTCTGACAATGATATTAGGGTCCTTAGGTATAGTCAGTGCCAACCCCGGAATGTTAGATGCAATATGGAGAGGCTTTAAAGAAATGAGTGCAGAATTAAGTGCGCAATTTGGTGGTAATGGATCACTTTTATTGGTAGAATTCACAACACTTGTATTTCTAGGTGTAATTTTAAATATTCTATTAATCTATGTTTCCATTGCAGTGGGTCAACTATTTAATAAAAATAGAGTTGTTGCCTCCTTTGTATCCTACATTGTAATATATACAGGTCTACAATTTCTAATAACTTTAGTTGGAGGGATCTTTATACACTTTAATATAGGTAATATAGATCTTGTTTATCTATCCCCACAAATAATTTTTCCAGTTGGAATTTTGTTTGCATTAGCTGGATGTACTATCTTTTACGCAGTAACCAATCATATTTTAACTAAGAAATTAAATTTAGAATAAAAATAAGAGAGATATTAATGAAGTGAACTATAATTATTAATTTTAAAGGAAGGATAAAATGAAAATGAAAAAAAGTAAATTAAAAAATTCTCTAGTCTTAGGACTTCTACTCATTATCTTTATGTTTTCTTCTACAGGCTGTACAAAAAAAGTAATGTGGGTTGGGAACAATCTACCTGGGCATATGACTGCATCCTACAAGTACTTTTCTGGAGTTGATACAGGAAGGATTAATGCAGAACCTGGGGAAATAATTATAATAAAATATAGTTCGGAAGTAAAAGAGGGTGAGCTTACTATCACCATTACCAATAAAAAAGGTGAAAGTATTGAGGAAATCCCTGTGGATGAAGAGGGCATTGTAGAAATCCCTATAGAAGATGAAGGAAAATACAGAATAAGAATAGAAGGAAAGGATACAAAAGGGAGTTTTGATTTAAAATGGGAATCAAAATAAAATTATAAGAAAGTACCTTACACTTTTTTATATATATTTATAAAAAAATAATCCAAACTATTTTTTGCCAAGACCATATAATTGATGTATTAATCCTATGGTTTTGGCAATATTTTTTGACTACTTACAATGCATAGTATAGGAGTAACATATCAATAATATATCATGCGGGAATATTTAGAATAATTGTTTTTCTAAACAATAATACAATGTATCCTTTAAGAAAAGGATATTTTATATTCATTTCTAATTAAGGAAATAATAATAATAATGTAATAAGATAATTAGGAGATGGCATTATGGAATTATTGAAAGAATTATTAGTAGTAACAGGAAGAATACTAACTATTATACCATTAATGTTGTTTATGACTTTATATATGGGAAAGCGTTCTATTGGTGAGCTTCCTATATTTGACTTTCTTGTTACTATAGCCTTTGGATCAGTAGTTGGAGCAGATATAGCAGATCCTTCGGTATCTCATATCCATACTGCAATAGCGATCGTACTCTTTGGTCTTTTCCAGCGCAGTGTTTCTATTGTCCTGATTAAACATAGAAAATTAGGTCATCTTATCACATTCTCACCTACCATCATAATACTAGATGGGAAGTTGATAAGTAAAAACCTAAAAAAACAAAGATATTCAATAAATAATATACTCCAAATGCTGAGGGAGAAGGATGTTTTTAATATTAAAGATGTGCATCTGGGCATTATTGAAGCTAATGGTAGGCTGTCCGTATTAAAGAAACCTAATAAATCTATGGTTACAATTGAGGACTTAAATTTGACTCAAAATGTTCCTTCTATATCTTATCCAGTAATTATAGAAGGCAAGATATATAATGATATATTAAATAAATTCAATCTGAATGAGAATTGGCTCCATCAGCAATTACTAAGCTTAAATATTACTAACATAAATGAAGTATTTTTTGCAACCATCAATGAAAAAATGGAGCTGCATATTTCATTAAAGAACTTTATGAATGACCAATCAGATCCACTGCCTATATATCACTAAAAAGGAGAATGTTATATATGGATATTATTAAGGATTCTTTTATGCTTTTGGGAAGGATTATTACAATATTACCTCTTATGCTGGTTATCACATTAATTATGGGTAAGCGTTCTATTGCAGAACTTCCTGTATTCGATTTTCTTGTTATTATTGTATTAGGTGCAGTGGTAGGCGCTGACATAGCAGATCCTAATATTGAACATATTCATACTGCTGTTGCCATTGTTCTAATTGGTATTTTTCATGTTATAGTTTCAAGACTGAAAATTAAATATAGAAAATTTGGACATATCATAACCTTCGAACCTACGATTGTGATACAGGACGGCAAATTTGTTGTGAAAAATCTGCGAAAAATCCGCTATTCTATTGATAATATACTTCAGATGTTAAGAGAAAAGGATGTTTTCGATATTAATGATGTCCACTTAGGAATTATAGAAGCTAGTGGTAATATTTCAGTATTAAAAAAAACAAATAAATCCGAAGTCACTGTAGAAGATATGAATTTAACGAGAGCCCATCCCTCCTTAACCTATCCAGTGATTATTGAAGGTGTAGTATATGATAATGTTTTAGCTAAGCTCAATCTTACAGAGAATTGGCTCAACCAGCAATTAAATTATCTTAAGATAAAAGACATTGATGAAATATTCTTTGCTTCAATCAATGAAAAAAGAGAATTCCATGCTACCCTTAAAAACGAAATGAATGAGATCCAGGATTTACCGCCTATTTATAATTAAGGATGAAATAAATTCTAATTCTAGTCTCTTTATATTTTTATTTCATCTATACTTATATGCTCATCCCATCCAACTATAGATATAGAAACAAAAAAACACCAATTCTTTTATCTTCTAAATATAGAACCAGTGTTTTTTAATTAATTATTATTTTCGTAAAATTTTATCTATCGCTTTCCCCTTTGCCAACTCATCAATCACTTTATCCAAATAACGAATTTCCTGCATAGTTGGTTCTTCAATATCTTCCACTCGAACACCGCAAACAACCCCTTTAATCAAAGTCCGAGATGGATTCATTTGGGGAGCTTCAGCAAAGAAGGTCTCAAAATCTGTGAGATTTTCTAGTTGCGCTTCTAATTCTTCCTGGCTATATCCTGTTAACCATCGAATGATTTCATCGACTTCTGTTTTAGTACGACCTTTTTTTTCCGCCTTAGCAACATAATATGGATAGACTTTTGCAAAACTCATTGAATAGATACGATGTTTGTCCATTATACAACCTCGCTTACATAGTTTTCTTTATTGTACCACTAATAATAGTCAGATTCAAAAATGGACTATCCTATCCAAGTACTACTTTAAACCCTTTCTAAACCTTATTAGCTCTATTCGTCATCTTCACCAGCATCTTACCCATCATATTTGGAAAGCGATAACTGGGCTACTTTCTACTTTCCAAATTTATCATACAAAGCTCTTACCAACCTTTTCAGGGGATGCTTTAAATTCTTTTGGTACTGGAAAAGGTGATGAAGATTTTGTAACAGTCAAAGGTGGATGCATGATGTGGAATGTAATACCACCCCCTGCATACTCTATGTTAAGGCATTTAGCAAGAGCTTCTATAGCTCCTTTACTGCTTGCATAATAGCATACATTAGTATAACCACTAACTCCTACCCCTGAGCTTGTGAAACATATCTTTCCCAGTTTTTGTTTCTTCATAACAGGAACTACTGCTTCAACAAGATTTGCTGCTCCCCCAAAATTAACATCTATCACATTGTCAAAATCATTTCTACTGTGCTTCTCTATGTACTTGTGTTTGATAATCGATAGTTCACCTCAACTACTCATCATATTCCTCCAGCTCGTATGACTGCTTATTTAGGGATATCAATATTTTCTATCTGTACCAGTATTCATCTATTTTTTCTTCTATAGCAATATCCATAATTTTTTTCTTCATTTTATAGCTGAATTTCTTTTTATCAAGTAATTCCAAAAGTGGCTCCATAACCATTTCCCAAGGACATCTTCTTAAGTGTTCAAGTATTTCCGTATATAGTTGTCTTGTGGTATTATTTGATGGAGTCCTAGCAAGTTCATTTACATATGCATCAATAGTTTTCTTTTCTGATTTCTTTGATGATAGTAAATCTACAATTTTTATTCTGATGTAAACATCCTCAAGATTATCTGCTGGACCCAAGCCCATATAATATTCTATAAGACCCTTATAAGCATTTTCATTTCCAATATGTACATACGGTGAAATTGTTGATAAAGCTCTATTTACCATATTGTTATCATTGTCATATAAATATTTAATAACCTCATCAACATTTTGTTGCTTCATATTTTCTATATATATATAATCATTGAGGTCCTCACCATCCTGAAGTTCAATAAATTCAGGTTCTTCAAATTGCTCACAGGCTTCTCTTCCACCGTTAAACCGTTTTTCCAAGTAAATCTCATATATGTTTGAAAAATCTGCATTTTCAATGATTTCATCAATATAAGGTTCAAATGAATCATCAGGGTCGTTCAAGCAGACACCTAAACCTATATTGTAATCATTGCTGTCTTGAAAAAAACTACTACAATTCTGACAAATTTTATCTAACTCCATAATATTAATCCTCCTATTTTAGGCATTTACTTTTTTCTTTTTAAATAATGTGGCGCTATCAAATAGGTGTGAATCGCCAACACATAGAATCATATTATATCAATATTCTGTAACCGTTAAACTTGGTATTAGGAAGTCGGACTGTGCTAGTCCCACTCTGATACGAATAGTCTATAATTTTTTATAATTTCTCTTACATCTTTTAACATATCATCATTTAATTTATTTCTTTTCACCCATATTGGGATACTACGATGGTGTAACGCCAAATATACTCTTTGAGGATATTATTTATATGTAGTATCTTTTTCTATTCTTACATCTGCTTTTGTTCATCCATCTTCTGTTTGATAAATAATAATGCCTTTTTTTATTCACCCTTCATTCCCCTTTTCTAATTCTCGATTGATGCTAATAACTCATTAGCAATATTTAAGCTGGATAATCGCATGATACTTTCAGCATCTCGACCATAGCTTAACAAATTAATACTACCATACCAAACAACCTTTTGATCAATAATTGCAAATTTTTGGTGAATATTTGATTTGTAATCAACTTTTATTCCATTTTCAAAAAGAATTTTCATATTTGCATCATAAGTTTGATGGTCTTTTTCTTTAAAATCTGTTTTTGGTCTTGTTACAATAACAATATTTACACCCCCATTGATTTCTTTAGTTAGTAATCTTATCATGGACATTAATCTTCTTTTACTGATAAATGGGCTTACAATTAATATATCAGAAATAGCATTGCATATATCTTTTCTAAATACTTCGAAAAAGGTGTTTTGGTCATATATTGCATTGATGCTTTCTTCTATTTTTTCTCCCCTGCTTTTATAACCTATTGATGCATATGCTTTCAACCGTTTTTGATACATTTTTTCAAGAACAGGTATATGAATATCTACATAATCATATATAATCACTTCTGATTTATTATCTAATTCTCTATGTAGTCGTCCTGCATATTGTACTACAGTCCCCTTCCATGCTATGGGCATTGCTAAAAATAATGTGTCAAGACGAGGTTCATCAAATCCTTCTCCCACAAATTTTCCTGTTGCAACAATTACGAAGTTGGATGTTAAAGAAATCTTTGATAATCTTTCTAACTCTTCTCTGCGTTTTCTAGTAGACATATTTCCAGTCAATTGAATAACATGGTCAATTCTATTATTTAGCATCTTTACTAATATATCAACATGATTAGTTCTTTCTGTCAATACAATAGGATTTCTACCCTCATTCACAGCTTTTATAATATCCTCAACAATCATACTATTTCTAAGCTCATTTTCTACTAATTCAGCATAAATAGATGTGATATTGTATCGTTCATCTTCATTGGAATCTTTTAATCGTCTAAAACTTGTGAATCGAGGAGTTATAAAATGTTCAAAACTTCTTTTTTTTGATTCTTCTTTCGCATCTACTTTACTTCTTATCTGACCACACTGCATAAAAATGATCGGTTGATGACCATCTTTTCTAATTGGGGTAGCTGTTAATCCATAAACATATTTAGCATGAATATTCTTCATGATTTGTTCAAAAGTAAATGCAGGAACATGATGACATTCATCCACAATGACAAAACCATATTCTCTAATGAAATCTTTAACTTCTTTATCCTTTATCAAAGATTGCATAAGTGCAATATCGATAATTCCATTCGGCCTATTTTTCCCTCCACCTATTTGGCCAATAATATTCTGTGATTTCGCTTTACCTCTCTTCTTCACCTTTTCTTTAGGTAATTCTTCATTAATAATCAAAAATTGATTTAGTCGTTCTTGCCATTGTTCTAAAAGCTGTCTTGTATGTACGATTATTAATGCATTTTTTTTTCTTGAAGCCATTAAGTATGCTCCAATAACTGTTTTGCCAAAAGCTGTTGTAGCAGACAATACCCCTTGATTATAAGCGAGTAGCATTTTTACTACTTCCTTTTGTTTATCCCTTAGCTCTCCTTTAAAGGATACGTCAATATCTCTACTGTACTGTCTTTCATCAACATATTCTATTTCTAATTCAAATGATGATAGTAATATTTGAAGATCCTGTAGACAACCTCTAGGAATAAAAAGATACTTCAGATTTTCTTCGGATAAATCAATAATTCTTGGTTTGTTATAAGTAGGCAATCTCATTGCCTGTGCCTTAAAGAATTCCGGATTCTTAAAAGCAGCCAAACGTTTAATTTTATTTAAAGCAGCATGGGAGAAACCTTCTTTTTTAATATAAATTCCATTGGCAAGAACTATTTGAACTTTTGATGGGAAATCTTCTATTGATAATTCATATTGCTGTGGTCTTTGGATGATCCATGGTTTATTTTCACTATCTTCATCTTTCAGAGTACCATATTCATTCCCTTTACATAAATCTATTATGGAATTTTCTACTTCTTCTTCGCTCATTTTCCTTATGCTGCTAAGATACTTCCATTGATCATTATAAGAGTTAAAATCTTCATTGATAAACTCACTATTGTAATATTTTCTTGCTTTCTTTTGCAAAGGAAGTGCAATTAGATTGCCAAAACCACCCTTTGGCATAGTATCCTGATTAGGAAATATACGATCATATGACTGAAACTTAATTTCATGTCTTATTGACATACTATAAGTGATGATTGCTGTACCAAGTTTTCTTGCTAAGCTTGCACTTAATTCGTCTTGGAAAAAGATCCATGCATGTGCTCCATTACCAGATCTTGACCTCTCAATTGCAACAGGAATATGAGATTCATTACAGACTTCCCTTATAATTTTAATATCCTCTTTCCAATCATGTTTATCGAAATCAATTGCTACAAATTTGCAGGTTTCACTTTGAAGTAATGGATAAATACCATAGACCGCATATCCTCTTAGATGTTGTTCAATTGCTTGTTTATTAAATTCTGCATAGTTTTTATTATGACATACAGAGCAGGTTGATTCTGGTTTATTGCATACTCCACTTATCCACTCATTTAAACAAACAGGTGAATATCCTGATTTCCCTTTCTTACTTGTCCATCTTTTTGCATATACATCTTTTCTTCCTGCAAATAACTCTTTGAAAAGAGCAATTTTTTGTTCCGGTGTACTTCTAACATCAACTTTAAATGTTTCACCTTCCCAACAATAATCTTCGGTTATTTTTTCATTATTAATAATCACATCACCAATTAACTTTAAAGGATTCTTATCATATTTTTTCAGAAAAGCTATTTCTTTTTTTAACTTTTCATTCTCTTCAATTAACTTTATGTACTTATTGTAAAGTGTTTTATAATCCATAGTTCACCTCGATTCAACAGACTTATGGACCTCCTTTACTTTATTTAATTGCCCTTATTATATCATCATGCTATCCTTTTTCAAAAACAGAAAACTAACTCAAAAGGTTAGTATACTTGACATATTTTGTCTAATGTCTCCCATATTGATACAATTTAGCGATATTCTCGTTTCGTGAAATAATATATTAACACTAAATTGTTTAAATATTGCTAAAAGGTATATCAGAGCTAAATTAAATAATATTATCAATCAAACATCATCTTTATAAGTATCAGTACCAATAGCAGCCGTTGACAGTTTCATTCCATGGTCCAGCTCCATTGATTGATTTTAAAAAAGAACCTACCTAAGTAAGTTCAGTTAAATCAATTTGTGACTTGGCCTTTCTTCTCCAAATATCCAATAAAGTATATAATCATATAAAATAATAGCTGGCCAGGAAAGTAAAAACCATATTATACTAAATGCTAAGCAAATTTGACCTTTATAATTAAATCGGAAGTTGCTATAATCCCAAACACCTAACCCTAATTTAACATTCAAAACTAGCCCAAAAATCAATTCTAAAACTGTAATAATTAAGCAAGATATGGCTAGCTGTTTTAGTATATTTCTTTCATGTTTACTTACTAATCCTATCAGTATAAAGCATAATCCACCTAAAATAAACATTGAGATGTGGGAATACCCTCTCCATATAACTTCGATACAATAATAAGCAATGCCACCAGTCACATATAAGATTGAATATTTTGTTATTTGTTTCAGTATTCTCACCCTTTACACTATAAATTCTTTTGACATTATATAGTGTAAAAGTCTTCTTATAAAAATATACGCTTAACCACCTTCCTTTTAAAGGATATTAAAACACTTACTTGGTGTTATTCCTTTCTCTTTCTTTATTTGGAACAGAAATTTGCTCTGGCACTTCTTGTAATTTTTCATACTGCACCTGCTCTAATTTTCTATTCTTTTCATATTCTATAGAATTATCCGTATCCGGGGTCATATCCAGGGTCAGGCTTGAGTTATTTACTTACTTATTCCAATCTCTTTATTTCTATATCTACATATCTACATAAAATATTCCTTTGTTCACATCTGAATTTTTTGGATATTATTTCTGATGATAAATTTGTTTTTAGGGTATTAGTGTTTTTTAGAGATATTACAATACTTTTTGTTTTATAACACTATTGTATAACACTATTGTTTATGATAACTTAAAAGTATCCTAGTGTAATAGTTGAAAATTCCCCTAGGGTATATATAAAATAGCCCTATGACACTTCATAGGAGGGCTAAGGGGATGAAAAATTTAATGGATAAGCAAGAAATCATACTATTACATTTTAGGGATGGGAAATCTCAGTTGCAGATCCTAACCGATGAAAACCACACCAACATTATTTATATTGTAGGCATGGCTATCATAATAAGTATACTTGTTCCATAGTTTAATACTACATCTATGATGCAATATGTCAAAGATATGTTATATATATATACAACAACTACCTTCATAAAAAATATAAATTGATCTTATAATTCGGTGCTATCACTGTAAAAGTGACAGCATGTTTATTTAATACTTTGGTAGTGTAAATAAATAATTAGCGGTTTTACTTTTCCTTCCCTTCACCTCATAGTAATAACTTTATATCCGCCTCCATACTGTATAACACAAAAAAACAAAAAACCAATTCATTGAATTGGTATTATAGTCAAATTTGGTGGAGGCGAGGGGAGTTGAACCCCTGTCCGAAAGCACATTCACTAAAGCTTCTCCGAGTGCAGTTAGTTCTTTAGGATTCGCCTCACCTGACTCCAACCAACAGGATTCAGGCTACGCTAGCTTCATCTATTCTACTTACCCTCAAAGCTTTGGGTAAGCAGGTCCCCGCTGAGTCGGCGCCCTATCTAATCATGCGGGTGTGATTAGTAGAACGTTAGCAGCTCTACGCTGCTAAAGCTAAATTATCGTTTTTAGCGTTTATAATTAGTTTCCAGGTTTTAAAGTGGCCCCGGAGTCCACTACTCGCTACTCTAGCTTCAACACCCCCGTCGAAACCAGTACGCCCCCATATTTAATTTTGTGAAGCTTTATTATAACACTTATGCAGAATTATGTCAACTAATGGCTATTTTTTTTATAGCTTGTTTCTTTCTTTAAAGGCTCTTTCTACTTCTCTTTTGGCATCTTTCTTTGCTAAATCTTGCCTTTTATCATATAATTTTTTCCCTTTAGCAACTGCTAATTCTATTTTTACTAATCCTCTTTTTAAATACATTTTAAGGGGTATTAGGGCATAACCTTGCTGTTGGGTATAGCCAATTAGTTTTCTTATTTCAGATTTGTGAAGTAAGAGTTTTCTAACTCTTAGGGGATCCTTATTATATATATTACCCATTTCATAAGGACTTATATGCATTTGGAACACAAACACCTCTGCCCCTTTAATAGCAGCGTAGCTATCCTTTAAATTAATCTTTCCTTGTCGAATAGATTTAACCTCTGTACCTGCTAATTCAATTCCAGCTTCATAGGTTTCTTCTATAAAATAATCGTGTCTAGCTTTCTTATTATTTGCAACTATCTTTATTGCTTCCTTAGCCATCATTCATTTCACCTTCTTAAAAAGCCCTATTCGATAGACAAATAGGGCTAAATTTCTTTCTTTATTATAACATGATTGATAAAATTGTCAATTGGGTCATAATAAAAGCTTTCATGAAACCAAAATAAGTTTCTTTATTCATCTACTAATACAAAATCGATTTGCTTCTGTGCAACATCTACCTTTACAACCTGTATCTTTACCTTCTCTCCTAAATGATAAGTCTTTTTGGTTCTTTCTCCTATAAATTGATGATTTTTTTCATCATATTGATAGTAGTCATCATCCATGGAGCTTACACGAACTAATCCCTCTATGGTATTTTCTAATTCTACAAACATACCAAAAGAGGTTACTCCAGATATAATTCCATTGAATTCTTCATCTATATGGTTTTTCATATATTCAGACTTTTTAAGATCATCAGTTTCTCTTTCGGCTTCCTCTGCAACCCTTTCTCTTGTTGATGACTGCAGCGCTATTTCGGGGGTTCTGTTGTTTAGTTTCTTAATGCGGTCATCATTTAATTTTTCATATAACATTTCACTTATAATTCTATGAATTGTTAAGTCAGGATATCTTCTTATAGGAGAAGTAAAGTGTGTATAATACTTAGCAGCAAGCCCAAAATGACCTAAATTACTTGGTGTATATTTAGCTTGTTTCATAGTTCTAAGCATTAGGCGACTAATAACATTTTCCTCTGGGCTTCCCTTTATTTTATTTAGTAAATCTTGTAATTCTTTAGGATAGATTTCATCTCCTATCTTAAAATGATATCCAAAATTATGTATGAATTCATTGAAATCCTTTAATTTTTCAGGATCTGGCTCCTCATGAACTCTATAAACAAAGGGTAGGGTGGTCCAATACATATGCTCTGCAATTGTTTCATTACAGACTAGCATAAATTCTTCAATAATTTTATTTGCTATTCTTCTTTCATATCTTTGAATATCTATTGGTTTTCCTTCTTCATCTAGAATTATTTTTGCTTCATCAAAATCAAAATCTATTGTTCCTCTTTTTAATCTTCTATCTTTTCTAAGAATTAGTGCAAGCTCCTCCATTAACTGAAAATCTTTAACTAATTCACTATACTTATTTATTAAATCTGGATCTTGCTCCTCTAAAATCTTTGAAACATCTGAATAGGTCAATCTTTCCTTAGAATTTATTATGGATTTTACGATTTCATGTTTTACTACATTACCTTTATCATCAATCTCCATAAAACAGGAAAGGGTTAAACGATCCACCTTAGGATTCAAACTACATATTCCATTTGATAATTTTGGAGGAAGCATAGGTATTACTCTATCAACTAAATAAACACTTGTGCCACGGGCTAAAGCTTCTTTGTCTAATGGCGAATTTTCAAAAACATAATAACTTACATCTGCAATATGTACTCCTAATAAATAGTTACCATTTTTTAATTTTTCTATTGATACTGCATCATCTAAGTCCTTAGCATCAGCTCCATCTATAGTAAATATTTTCATATCTCTTAGATCTTTTCGTCCCTTTTTATCTTCTTCTCGTACTTCATCGGGAATATTTTTTACTTGCATCAATACTTCATCTGGAAACTCTTCTGGAAGATCATATTTTCTAATTATTGATAATATATCAGTACCTACATCATTTTTATGTCCTAATATTTCAATAACACGACCTTCTGGATTTCTTCTACTTTCAGGATATTGGGTTATTTCTACTACTACCTTGTATCCATCCCGTACTCCCATAGATTCTGATTTTGATACAAAAATATCTTGCTTTATTCTTTGGTCATCAGGAACTACAAAACCAAAATTTCGGCTGCTTTCAAATGTTCCAACAATTCTTTCGTTTCCTCGTTTTATTATTCTTATTACTTCTCCTTCATTTCTTTTATCAGGTTCGGGTTTTTTAGATAAACGAACTACAACTCTATCATTGTGCATTGCTCCATTCATATCCTCTGCAGAAACATATACATCATTTTCAACAGTTCCTAAGTCGGGAATTACAAAACCGAAGCCCTTTGCATGACCCTGTAGTCTTCCTACTGCTAAGTTCATTCGTTCTGGTGCTCCGAACTTCTTTTTTTTAGTTTTAATGATATAACCTTCTAATTCCATTTCTTCTAATACTCTTATAAAATCTTTTTTTTGTTGCTTATCTCTTATTTCTAGCGCATCAAGTAATTCTTCTTCCTTCATAGGATTATATGCTTTTTCTCGCATAAACTCTAAAATTTTTTCTTTTATATCCACTTCACATCACATCCTTTAAAGATTGTCTATTTATATATTATTATACCCTTTACATGATATTAAACAAATAAATAATCAAGCTTATATGTATCATCATAAATAAGGGTATACCTATACAAAAAGCTTTATGTTTTGTCTTATGTCTAAACCTTTTCATACCTATATAAGTTCCAAGGGCACCTCCTAAGAATCCAATTGTTAATAAATATTTTTCTGATATTCGCCATTTATTTTTTTTAGCCCTTTTCTTGTCCATTATCATTAAAATCAATCCAAAAATATTTAGAATACCATAGTAGATTAATATAAAACACCTTAATTCAATTAAGTACTTCAATCTTTTAACCCCTTTTACTTATTTTTTCAACTATATTTGTTATATAAAATGGGACAAGGTTTTGTCCTTGTCCCATGTCTATTACATAAATAGTGGTGCGAATACTAGCGATACGATAGTCATTAATTTAATTAAAATATTAATTGATGGACCTGAAGTATCCTTATAGGGATCACCAACAGTATCACCTACAACAGCTGCTTTGTGAGCTTCACTTCCCTTACCGCCATGGGCTCCACTTTCGATATACTTTTTAGCATTATCCCATGCTCCTCCAGAGTTAGACATTTGAATAGCTACTAATACTCCTGTTACTAATGCACCAGCTAATAAACCTCCTAATGCAGCAGGTCCTAATAAAATTCCTACAGCTAAAGGTGTTGCTACTGCAAGAATACCAGGGACTATCATTTCCTTTAATGCCGCTGCAGTAGAAATATCAACACAAGTTGCATAATCTGGCTTAGCAGTTCCTTCCATAATACCTGGAATTGCTTTAAATTGTCTTCTTACTTCTTCAATCATTTGGTTTGCAGCCTTTCCTACAGCTTCCATGGTTAATGCACTAAATAAGTATGGTAACATACCACCAATAAACATCCCTACTATTACCTTTGGATCTAAAATATTTATTCCTTGTAATCCAACGGCTTCAGAGTAGGAAACGAATAATGATAAAGCTGTTAAAGCAGCAGAACCTATAGCAAATCCTTTACCTATAGCTGCTGTAGTATTTCCTACTGAGTCTAACTTATCTGTAATTTCTCTTACTGTTTCTGGTAATCCGGACATTTCAGCAATACCACCTGCATTATCTGCAATTGGCCCATATGCATCCACCGCAATAGTCATTCCTGCTGTAGAAAGCATACCAACTGCAGCAAGAGCTATGCCATATAATCCTGCAAAATTATAAGCAACAAGTATACCAATAGCTATGAACACAATTGGTAGTGCTGTTGAATACATACCAACTGCAATACCGCTTATAATTGTTGTTGCTGGTCCTGTTTCAGATTGTTTAGCAATCTTTTTTACTGAATTATAATGATCAGAAGTATATACTTCTGTTAATTGTCCAATTATAGTTCCTACTACTAATCCCGCAACAATTGCTATAAAAGGATTTATATTTTTAAGTAGCATCGTACTTAAAAAATATGCCGCAATTATCGCGATAATAGAACTTACATAGGTTCCTAATTTTAAAGCTTTATGGGGATCAGCATTTTCATCTCCCCTTACAAAAAATGTTCCAATAATAGATCCAATTATACCTACAGATGAAAACACTAATGGAAAGGCTACTCCCTTTGTTCCAAATGCAAGAGCTCCCAATGTCATAGATGCAATAATAGAACCAACATATGACTCAAATAAATCAGCTCCCATACCTGCTACATCTCCAACATTATCGCCTACATTATCGGCAATTACTGCAGGATTTCTTGGATCATCCTCTGGGATTCCCGCTTCTACTTTACCTACTAAATCTGCACCAACATCAGCTGCTTTTGTGTATATTCCGCCGCCCACACGACCAAATAATGCAATAGAGGAAGCTCCTAATCCAAAACCAGTTATTATGGTTATATCCCCGAAGATAATATACAGTATCCCTACTCCTAAAACACCAAGACCAACTACGCACATGCCCATAACTGCTCCCCCAGAAAAAGCTATGCTTAGTGCCTTATTCATTCCTGTTCTAGCAGCATTTGCTGTCCTAACATTTGCCTTTGTGGCAACCTGCATACCAAAAAAACCAGCAGCTACAGAAAATAACGCCCCTACTAAGAAACTTACTGCTGTTTGCCATCCTAATCCTGGCGTAATAATTAATACCACAAATAATACTGCAACAAAAATAGATATTGCTTTGTATTCTCTTGTTAGAAAAGCCATTGCTCCTTCATGGATATATGTAGATATTTCCTTCATCCTATCTGTCCCAGCATCCATTTTATTGATCTTATTGGCTAAATAATAGGCAAATATCAAAGCAATTGCCCCAACGATAGGAGCCATAAATATCAAGTCCATTTTTTAAATTCCCCTCCTCAAAATAGGTAAAAGTACCAAGCCATGTTAAGAAATTTTCTAACATGGCCACCGTTTCGTTTTATAATATTATTGTAGCATAGTTAAAATTAAAGCAGATAACATAAAAACAATAGCGGATATAGTTGTTAATCTTGCTAACATTGCCTCATATCCCTTTGCCTTTTTTTTGCCAAAAAGACTTTCAGCTCCTCCACCAATTGCTCCAGACAAACCTGCGCTCTTTCCCGGTTGTAATAGTATACTTGCGATCAATACCACACTAGTAAGTACTAATAGTATTATTAAAAATGTTGACATACCTACACCTCCCCCCTATGCTTAACATTGTTATTTTAACATAGCATAGTTTAAAATACAACCTAAAATAAAGGGAGTTGTATCTCTCCCTTTCTATTATTAAGTAATATTTATTTTTTATACATTTTTATTTTTTTAAATTATAAAACGAATTTAACCCATTATATTCTGAAGAATCTCCCAACTCTTCTTCAATTCTTAATAATTGATTGTATTTTGCTACTCTATCTGATCTAGAGGGTGCTCCAGTTTTTATTTGCCCTGCATTTACTGCAACTACTAAATCAGCAATGGTAGTATCCTCAGTTTCTCCTGAACGATGTGAAATCACTGCTGTATATCCTGCTCTTTCTGCCATCTTAATTGCATCTAAGGTTTCAGTTAGGGTTCCGATTTGATTTACCTTAATAAGAATTGAATTACTTACACCCATCTCTATTCCTTTAGATAGCCTTTCGGTATTGGTTACAAATAAATCGTCCCCTACTAATTGAACCTTATCTCCTAATCTATCGGTTAAAACCTTCCATCCTTCCCAATCCTCTTCATCTAAACCATCTTCTATTGAGATAATTGGATATTTTTTAATTAGCTCCTCATAAAAATCTACCATTTCTTCTGCAGATCTTACAATACCTTCACCTTCTAAGTGATATTTTCCATCTTCCTTATGTAGCTCTGTAGCAGCAACATCCATTGCTATAAAAATATCTTTCCCAGCCTCATAGCCAGCTTCTTTAATAGCCTCCATAATTACTTCAATAGCTTCTTCATTTGATGTTAAGTTTGGAGCAAATCCACCTTCATCACCAACTGCAGTATTTAATCCTTTATTCTTTAGTACTTTCTTTAGATTATGGAAAATTTCAGCACACATTCTTAAGGCTTGTCTAAAGCTTTCTGCTCCTACAGGCATAACCATAAATTCTTGTATATCAACATTATTGTCAGCGTGTTCTCCACCATTAAGAATATTCATCATGGGAACAGGTAATGCCTTTGCATTAACTCCACCTAGATATTGAAATAATGACAAACCTAATGTTTCCGCTGCTGCCCTTGCTACAGCTAAGGATACTCCTAAAATAGCATTTGCTCCTAATTTACCTTTGTTATGTGTTCCATCTAAATCAATCATACAATTATCTATTCCTACTTGATCTAAAGCATTCCAACCTATTATTTCCGGAGCAATAATGGTATTTACATTATCAACAGCATCAATTACCCCTTTTCCTAAATATCTAGACTTATCTCCATCTCTTAGCTCTACAGCTTCAAACGCACCAGTTGATGCTCCAGATGGTACTGCAGCCCTTCCTATAAAACCACCTTCTAATTCTACCTCAACTTCCACAGTAGGATTTCCTCTTGAGTCTAATATCTCTCTTGCAAATACATCAATAATTGTAGTCATTATTATTATCTCCTTTCAAATTAAACCTCTATATTAGGAGCCCGATGTGACTCCTCTACATTGTCGGGCGCGAAATGCGACGCCCCTACATTGTTTTCTACCTTATACCTTCTACCTTCTACCTATCATCTAGTAATTATAGATTCCCCAGTCATTTCATCTGGTTTATCCAAATTCATTAATTCAAGTAATGTTGGTGCTATATCAGCTAATTTACCTTCTTTTAAACTTAAATCTTTCTCCCCAACGAGTATGCACTTTACTAAATTTGTAGTATGTGCAGTATGGGGTTTTTTAGTTTTATAATCAATCATTTGCTCAGCATTACCATGATCTGCGGTAATAATTGCCCTACCTCCATTATTTACAATTGCTTCTACAACCCTATTGGCACAATAATCTACAGTTTCTACAGCTTTTATTGCTGCTTGATAAACTCCTGTATGTCCAACCATATCTGCATTTGCATAGTTTAATACCATAAAATCATACTCTCCAGAATCAATAGCGTCCAATACCTTTTGTGTTACTTCATAGGCACTCATTTCAGGCTGTAAATCATAGGTGGCTACCTTGGGAGAAGGTATTAATACTCGTTTTTCACCTTCAAATTCCTTCTCAAGTCCACCATTAAAGAAATATGTTACATGGGCATATTTCTCAGTCTCGGCAATTCTGAGTTGTTTCATTCCCTTATCACTAATATACTCACCAATTGTATTACTAATAATCTCAGGGGCATATGCAATATGAACATTTTTAATGGTTTTATCATATTGGGTCATGGTAACAAAGGTAAGAGAATTAGGCTTCTTTTCTCTAATAAAACCATCAAATTCTTTATCCATTATGGCTCTAGTTATTTGTCTAGCTCGGTCAGGTCTAAAGTTAAGAAAGATAATTGAATCATTTTCTTTGATTGTAGCAATCGGACCCTCTTGATTTCGTATAATTGTTGGTAATACAAACTCATCAGTTGTATTATCATGGTAGGCTTGTTTAATAGCCTCACTAGGAGAGGATGAATATTCTCCTTTCCCAAGTATCATTGCATCATATGCTAATTGGATTCTTTCCCATCTTTTATCCCGATCCATAGCATAATAACGCCCAGAGATTGTTGCAATATTACCTATACCTATTTCCTTTATCTTTTTCTCTAATTGATTTAAATAATCTGCTGCACTTTTTGGAGAAGTATCCCTGCCATCTAAGAAACAATGTATATATACATTATGTATCCCTTGCATTTTTGCCATTCGTAATAATGCATATAAATGGGTATTATGACTATGAACACCACCATCTGATAATAGACCTAAAAGATGTAAGGATGAATTATTTTTCTTAACATTTTCTAAAGCCTTTAGAAAGACTGGGTTTTTAAAAAATGTCCCTTCATCGATACTTTTAGAAATGCGAGTTAATTCTTGATATACTATCCTACCAGCACCTAAATTTAAATGCCCAACTTCCGAGTTACCCATTTGTCCCTCTGGTAAACCCACTGACAATCCACTTGCATGAAGGTAAGTATGGGGGTTTTTTTTCCAAAGATTATCAATATTTTTTGTGTCAGCTACATCTATTGCATTTCCTTTTTTTTGATTTGTATATCCAAAACCATCTAATATTATTAGTGCAGTCATTGGTTTTTTCAAATTTATTCCCCCTTCAAGTGGAATTAAAATTTTTAGTAGTTAACAAGTGCAGCAAATTGATCTGCCTTTAAGCTTGCACCTCCAACTAATGCACCATCAATATGGGGTTGTGCCATTAATTCTTTAATATTATTGGGCTTAACACTTCCACCATATTGTATTCTTACTTTTTCAGATATATTTACATCTGTTAATTCTCTAACTTCTTCTCGAATCCATCCACATACCTCGTTTGCATCTTCACTAGAAGCTGTTTTTCCTGTCCCTATTGCCCAAATAGGTTCATAGGCAATAACTATACTTGATATTTCTTCTTTAGATAAACCTACTAAGGCCTTTTTAACCTGTGTAGTAACTATTTCTTTTGCTTTATTTTGTTCTCTTTCCTCTAATGTTTCGCCAACACAAACAATAGGTTTTAAATCTAACTTTAATGCTTTAATAACTTTTTTATTTACTGTTTCATCAGTTTCATTAAAATATTGTCTTCTTTCGGAATGACCAATAATAACATAATTTAATCCTAATTCCTTTAGCATTTCACCTGCTACCTCTCCAGTATATGCACCACTTTCTTCAAAATGCATATTTTGAGCCCCAACTGCTATAGATGTATTATTTGTTAATTCTATAACCTTTGCAAGGGAAAGATAGGTAGGGCATACGACAATATCAACTTCAGAATCAACCACTAAGGGTTTTAAATTTTCTACTAGTTCCTTAGCATCTCCTATAGTATTGTTCATTTTCCAATTTCCTGCTATAATTGGTCTTCTCATATAATTTCCTCCCTAATTTTATTTATCCTCTAAAACCTTAATTCCTGGTAATTCTTTACCTTCCATTAGTTCCAATGAAGCTCCGCCTCCTGTAGATATATGTGTTATACCATCAGCATAGCCGAATTGTTTAACAGCAGCAGCAGAATCTCCACCACCAATAATTGTTGTACCTTCACTTATTGCTAATGCTTTTGCAACTTCTTTAGTCCCATTAGCAAATGCTGGCATTTCAAATACACCCATTGGACCATTCCATACAATTGTTTTTGCTTCTTTTATGGTCTTTGAAAAATTAGTATAGCTAACTTCTCCAATATCTAATCCCATATAATCTGAAGGAATATCTCCTATCAAAACGGTTTTATGCTCTGCATCAGACCTAAACTCCTTTGCAATAACAACATCCTTTGGCAATAATAACTCTACTCCCCTTTGCTTAGCCTTGTATAGTATTTCCTTTGCTAATTCTAGTTTATCTTCCTCTAGTAGTGAGGTTCCTATTTCATAACCTTGTGCTTTTAAAAAGGTATATGCCATACCTCCCCCTATTATGAGTGTATCCACCTTTTCTAGCAAATTATTAATTACCCCTATTTTATCAGATACCTTTGCTCCGCCTAGTATAGCTACAAATGGGCTTTCTGGATCCTCAAGGGCTTTGCCCATAATTCTTAATTCCTTTTCTATTAATAATCCTGCATAGGCTGGTAGAAATTCAGTAATTCCTACTGTAGAAGAATGTGCTCTATGGGAAGTTCCAAAGGCATCATTTACGAAAATGTCACCTAAGCTAGCTAATTCCTTAGAAAAATTCAATCCATTTTTAGTTTCTTCTTTTCTAAATCTAACATTTTCTAAAAGAACTATATCCCCTTCCGTCATTCCTGACACTGCTTGTTTTGCATTTTCTCCAACAACATTATCATCTGTAGCAAAAATAACTTCCTTATCTAAAAAATCTGCTAAAGTCTGAACTACTGGCTCCAGACTAAATTGAGGATTCGGCTCTCCCTTAGGTCTTCCTAAATGGGATAGTAATATAACCATTGCTCCTTTATTTGCTAAGTATTGGATCGTAGGTGTTGCAGCTACTATTCTTGTATCATCATTTATTGTTCCATCTTTATTAAGTGGCACATTGAAATCCACCCTTACTATTACCTTTTTCCCTTTTACATCTACATCTTTAATATTTTTTTTATTAAGCATATCTACCCTCCTTAACTTCGTCATAATTTCTAAAGTCCGGTCCCATAGTATATACTATAAAACCGGACCTATTTTGCCTTACTACTTATTATTTAGCACTTAAATTATTAAATACCCTTTTCACCTATAAACTTAACTAAGTCAATTACTCTATTAGAGTAGCCCCACTCATTATCATACCAGCTAACTACCTTAGCCATTTTTCCGTCTAACACCATAGTTGAAAGACCATCTACTATGGAGGATCTTGGATCTTGTTTATAGTCAATGGAAACTAATGGTTCTTCACTAAATCCTAATGATATATCATCTGCAGCAGCCTTAAATGCTTCATTTAATTCTTCTGTTGTTGTTTCTCTTTCTAATTCAAATACAACATCAACTACAGAAACTGTTGGAGTAGGAACTCGCATAGCCATTCCATTAAGTTTACCCTTTAATTGTGGTAGAACTAATGCTACTGCTTTTGCAGCACCTGTAGTTGTTGGGATAATGGATTGTCCTGCAGCCCTTGCTCTTCTTAAATCAGAATGAGGCAAATCAAGAATTTTTTGGTCATTTGTATAGGCGTGTACAGTTGTCATTAAACCTTTTTTAATTCCAAATTTCTCATCTACTACCTTTGCTACCGGTGCCAAACAATTAGTTGTACAGGATGCATTAGAAATAATATGATGGGTTTGAGGATCATATTTATCTTCATTTACCCCAAGAACAATGGTAATATCTTCATTCTTTGCTGGTGCACTTATAACTACCTTTTTAGCCCCTGCTGTAATATGTTTAGACGCTTTTTCTTTAGCAGTGAAGAGTCCAGTAGCTTCAATTACAACATCTATACCAAGCTCTCCCCATGGAAGTAACCCTGGATCTCTTTCAGCAAATACTTTAATTTCTTTGCCATCTACTATTATTGCACCTTCTTTTGCTTCTACTGAGCCCGAGAATTTACCTGATACTGAATCATACTTTAAAAGATGCGCCAGCGTAGATGGGTCAGTTAAATCATTTATTGCAACAATCTCCACCTCATCAATGTTTCTTGTGAATTTTGCTCTTAGAGCATTTCTTCCTATTCTTCCAAATCCATTAATTGCAACTTTAATAGTCATACTAATTCCTCCTTAATAATTATTTACTTTCAATAATAGCTTTTGCTGCACTTTCATCAGTTACTAAAATTAAATCTTTTCTAATTTTGCAATTAGCCTTTATAGCTTCAGCTTTTTTAGCCCCACCAGCTACTGCTATAGCATAGGGTATTTTTTTAAAATCTTCTACTCCTATTCCAACACTACTTGAACGATAAATCACATTTCCATCCTTATCAAAATAGTGCCCAAAAGCTTCTGCTACAGCTTTGCTTTTTAGAAGAAAATTTCTTTTTTCATTTAACAATCCTCTTCTTTCGGCTATATCTTCTGCTCTACTTACTCCATATATTAATACATCCAAATTTTGAAGTTTTTCTAAAGTTTGTTTAATAATTGGGTTTGCTTTTAGGGCTTGTAAGATCTCTCCTTCAACATCATCTGGCATATGTATTAATTCATAGGAGCCATTCAACTTATTAGCAAGTTGGGCAGCAATATTATTAGCTTGCTTATTTGCATCTCTGCCCATTCCACCTCTTGCGGGAATAACTGAAATATTTGACAATCTTAATGAAGTCATACCCTTTGCTACTGCTAATACACTTGAACCACCAGTAACACCAATAATCATATTATCCTCTAGAATACTTTTCATATAATTTGCAGCCGCCACACCAAGTAAATCTAATTCCTTTGGATTAGTTTCAACATTTCCAGGTAGAATAATCAAATTATCTATATCTAATACTTCTTTTGTTTTTATTTCCAGGCTGGAAAGTCCTTTTATTTCATACAATAATTGTTCTAGTTGTTTCACTATAAGTTTACCTTCTTCTGTAACTATCATACCTTGTCTAAGAATTTCTATAAGATTTTCTTCTTGCATTTTATTAGTTTCTTTTCTAACAACTCTTTCTCCCATGTTTAGTTGATTAGCAAGTGTGCGTCTTCCAATGGGCTGATAGAATAGTATGTTTAATAAAATATTATATCTATTTTCTATAAGTTCAAATAGTTCAGGTGCTATTCTTTTTTCTAATTCTATTATTTCTTTAATTTCCATTAGAATTCTCCTTGCATCTTATAAAAAATCATCTAGAACAATATAAAAAAATTTTTATTAAGTAGAGTATATATATTTTTACTATGTATTCATAAAATTATACCTTATAGACGGGATAAAAATGTCCCAGTGGGTCGTTCAAGTATTATTGTATAATAAAAACAAAATAATATCAAGCAAAAAAAAATAAAAAGATGGATTTCCCATCTTTTTATTTATATCTTTTTCTCTTAGAAGAGGATAAAATACCCATCTCATCTCTATATTTTGCTATTGTTCTTCTTGAAATATTTATTCCATTCTTTTTAAGAATATTTCCTATTTCTTGATCACTTATAGGTTTTTGTATATTTTCTTTTGATATTATATCTTTAATCTTATCCTTTATACCTCTTGAAGATATTGACTCTCCGCTTTTATTTTCAATACCGTTGTTAAAAAAATACTTCAACTCATATAAACCCATGGGAGTTTGAACATATTTTCCGTTTGTAGCTCTACTTACAGTTGATTCGTGAATTTCTAATTTTTCAGCTATTTGTTTTAGAGTAAGTGGCTTTATAGCCTTTAATCCTTCTTCAAAAAAATCTTTTTGTATATCTAAGATAGATGAAATCACATTATATAAAGTATTTCTTCTTTGTTCAATACTCTTTATTAACCACATAGCTGATTCTAACTTTTCATTTAAATATTTTGATGTAAATGATGATTTATTTTCCTGCTTCAACATATTTTTATAAAAATTACTTATTTGTAATCGAGGAGCTGTTGTATCATTTATAATTATGATATATTCATCTCCAACCTTTTCTATAGTTGCATCTGGAACTATATATCTAACTTCATTATCGCTTTCAAATAACCTTCCGGGTTTAGGTTCTAATGTTCTAATCAAATCCTTAATATCTTGTATTTCTCCAAAAGTTAGGTTTAAGTCCTTTGATATAGTTTGAAATCTATTATTTGCTATGTCTTCTAAATATATATTAATTATCTTGTCCATAGTTTCATTCCAAAAATCTGATTGTTTAAGCTGAATAGTTAGGCATTCTCTTATATCTCTTGCAGCAATCCCTGGTGGCTCAAAGCTCTGGATAAGTGTTAGTATATTGCCAACATCACATACCTTTTCATTTAATACTGTTGATATCTCTTCTATACTCATGGTTAGATATCCATTATTATTAATGCATTCTATAATATATTCTCCTATTTTTCTATGTTCTGCTTTTATGGTTGATATATGCAATTGAAACAGCAGATGTTCCTTTAGGGATGTGAGATCCTTTACATAATTTTCTTGATTATAATCATGTTCACTAATGTCCCTTTGAGTTCCATGATAATTAATTTCACTATGGCTAAAATATTGTTCCCAATCAATTTCCTCTTTATTATTCTTCTCTTGAGTTTTATCATTAAACTCCATATCTTCTTCGGTTAACTCTATTATTGGGTTTTTTTCTAATTCTTGTCCTATTAAATTATTTAATTCAAAGGAAGATAGTTGTAAAATTTCAATAGCCTGCCTTAATTCAGGTGTCATAATTAATTTTTGTGCCTGTTCTAGTTGTAATCCAAAATTAAGTCGCAATATTCTTCCCCCCTAGTGATTTATTTCATCATTATAATTATTATATCATATTTAGGGAAAATTTCTATTGCAAAATTCATTCCACATTTACAAAATGCAGGCAGAGAATACTCTTCTTGCAATTTTTTATATAACAATAAGTACCAGATTTTGACTAGATAAAAAACCACCATTTTTTTTAGGTGGCCATTATAATTATTTAAATTTTTCAGCTATATACTTTTCAACATTAACACCTGCAATAGCACCATCTGCTGCTGCTGTTATAACTTGTTTTAGTGATTTTTGTCTTACATCGCCCGCAACATAAATTCCTGGGACATTAGTTCTCATTTCCTCATCACCAATTATATATCCTGCATCATTTATTTTTACTAAATCCCTAAATAATTCTGAATTTGGTACATAACCTATATATACAAAAACTCCATCAACCTTAAACTCACTTATCTCTTCTGTTTTTTTGTTCTTTAATATAAGTGACTGTACTATCCCACTACCTTTTACTTCTTCTACTACTGTATCCCATATAAAATCAATTTTCTCATTTTGAAATGCTTTTTCCTGTATAGATTTTACTGCTCGTAATTGGTCTCGTCTATGAATAATTGTTACCTTATTAGCAAATCTCGTAAGATAAATTCCTTCTTCAACTGCTGCGTCTCCTCCTCCAATAACAGCAATATCTAGCCCTTGAAAAAAATCTGCATCACATGTAGCACAATAAGAAATACCTCTGCCTCTATATTCCTTTTCACCTTTAAAACCTGCTAGTTTTGGTTCTGCACCAGTTGCAATAATAATAGTTTTTGTTTCATATTCTTCTTTGTTTGTTTTAATTAGAAAAAGATTGTCTATTATATCTATACTAGTAATTTCCTCTTGTACTATTTGAGCTCCAAATTGTTCACATTGTTCCTTCATTCTTTTTGTTAATAAAGGTCCCGTAGGGTTTTCTATTGAACCTGGATAATTATCTATATAATTTGTTGTTTCAGTTTGTCCTCCTATCTGACCTTTTTCTATGATCAGTGTTTTCACTCTTCCTCTGGATGCATATAGACCAGCCGACAAACCAGCTGCACCTGCCCCGATAATAATTGTATCAAAATCTTTATTCATTTCTACACTCCCTTCTAATGCCTATTTTACCCTATATTAGAAGAAACAATCATAGGCTGTTTCTTAAAGGTCTAGTATAAGATACTAAAAATCATAAAATATATTATTTTATATTTTTATTTTCTAAATCCATAACTGTCTTGCTAATATTTGTAGCATGATCGGCAATTCTCTCTAAATTGCTTACAATGTCTAAGAATATTACTCCTGAGCTTGGATGACATAATTGTTTATTTAATCTCTCTATATGTCTATCCCTTAGGTCTTCTTCTAGTTGATCAATTTCTTCCTCTTGAGAATAAATGGTTTTTGCTAATTCTATATCATCATTTTCTAAAGAAGTTATGGAATCTGATACTACACTATCAACTCGTGATATCATATCCTTTAACTCATTAATGGCTATATCCGAAAATAAAAGTCTATTATCAATTACAAATTGAGCCAATTCTGCTAAGTTTTCTGCATGGTCACCAATTCTTTCAACATCGTTTGTAGTATGATATAAATTAGTAGTTCTAATGTAATCTTTTTCCAAAAGGTTGGAATTAGATAGTTTTACAAGATACTTTGTAATACCACGCTCTAATTGATTTATACCCTTCTCTCTCTCCATTACTTGTTCTATAAGTTTTTCATCTTTATTGAAGAAAGCACTCATTGCAGTATTAACATTCTCCAAGGAGAATTTTGCCATCCTAACTGTTTCCTTCATAGCCTGCCCTACAGCTATTGCAGGATTTTCCATTATTCTATCATCTAAAAACTTTAATCCACCTAAATCTTCCTTTTCCTCTCCAGGCAATATCTTTTCTGCTAATCTTACTAATATAGCCGCTAATGGCAGTTGAACTAGCGTATTTAAAACATTAAAAATTGTATGCGTATTAGCAATTTGTCTAGCAACATCAGGTACTACTTGCCCCCCAATTAATGTTGTTCCAGAAATATTAGCAATAAGATTATATACAGGGTTTGTATCAACAAAGATCATATTTACTATTCCCAATACTATTAATACCCATGCAGTACCAATTACTTTTATTAAAAAATGAATAAGTGCAGCCCTCTTAGCAACAATAGAGGCGCTTATACTTGAAATCATTGCTGTTACACATGTTCCTATATTCTCTCCTAATAAGATTGGAATAGTTAATGCAAAAGGTGATACTCCAGGTACATTACTAAATGCTCCTGATATTGCCAATGCTTGCAACAAACCTATTGAAGCACTACTACTTTGAATAACTGCTGTTAAGGTAAATCCAGCAATAACACCCAATACCGGATTACGGCTAAAGGAAATCAATAAATTCTTAAATCCCTCATGATCTCTTAAAGGTTCCATAGCTCCTGACATGAAATCTATACCTGTAAACAAAATTCCAAATCCTAGAATAATAGTACCTATTTGCTTATTTTTCTTCTTTTTTGCAAATAAAAACATTGCAGCCCCAATGGCAATGGCTATAGGAGCTAACCTTGTTACTTTTAAAGCAATCATTTGAGCTGTTATTGTTGTACCAATATTGGCTCCCATAATAACACCTGTTGCCTGGAGTAAATTCATTATTCCAGCATTAACAAAACCAACAACCATTACGGTAGTAGTACTGCTACTTTGCACTAACATAGTTACAATTGATCCTACTAATACTCCCATAATACGATTGTTTGTTAGAATTTCTAAAAGTCTTTTCATTCTACCACCGGCGATAGTTTTCAAACCATCACTCATCATATTCATTCCATAAATAAATAACCCCAAACCACCAAACAAGGTTATAAACATATCTGCAGACATTTTGAAAACCTCCCATAATTCCTTTTCTTTGGAAACACATCTTGTTCTTTATAATAAACCTTCTATATTATATATTATAAAATGTATTTTTTCATTAATAAAATAAAATATTGTCGAATTTTATTTTATATTTAGAAAATCTAATTGTCGCATTACTTCGTAGGCAATAATTGCAACGGAATTAGATAAGTTTAATGATCTAGCATCCTCTGCCATAGGGATTCTAATTGCAGTATCAGGGTTTTTTGCTAATAAATCCTTTGGGAGTCCTGCAGTTTCCTTTCCAAAAATAATAAAACAATCATCTTGATAATTCATACTTGTATAGTTATTTCCACCTTTGGTAGTGGCAAAATAAAATGGTTTATTAGGATACATTAGAAAAAAATCCTCTAAACTATCATGATAAGTAATATCTAATAAATGCCAATAATCTAATCCAGCTCTTTTAAGATATTTACTTTCTAAGGAAAATCCTAAAGGTTTAACTAAATGAAGTTTTGCTTTTATTGCTGCACAGGTTCGTGCAATATTTCCGGTGTTTTGAGGAATTTCTGGTTCGACAAGTACAATATTTATAGACATATATCCTCCTATTTTTTAAAATATGTATTTACTTAAATTATTAGTATCAAATATATTATACCAATAATAGGCTCTTTAGAGTACAAATCTTTCAAATACATCTACTATACCCTCTTGATCATTGGATAAGGTTATATAATCAGCTATCTCTTTTATATCAACTTGAGAATTATCCATAGCAATACCTAGACCAGCATATTCAATCATTGATATATCATTATAGCTATCCCCTATAGCTATAATCTCTTCTTTTTTAATTCCATAAAATTCACCTAAATCCTTTAGAGCATTTCCTTTAGTTGCTGCTTGGTTTGTTATTTCAATATTATAAGGACTAGAACTGGTTACAAAAGCATTATTAATATTCTTTATTTTATTTAAGGTTAATAAGATTTTATCCACATCTCTATCCCAAACATTAAATTTTAGTATTTCTTCTTTAATTTTAGATATTGAAGAAAAATCATTAATGTCATAAAATGGAATGCTATAGGAAGAATCTATTTTGCTTTCTTCTTGATGATAAAATTCATATAAATCAAGTTTCTTAGTAGCATAAATTTTATCTTCACTATAAAAATGATATGGAACACCTATTTCGTTACATATTTCTATAGCATTTACAATAATTTTTTCTTCTACAGGATGGATTTTAAAAATTCTCTTCCCTTCTACCCCTTTAATAATAGCTCCATTACAAGCAATAATAGGTGTTTTAAGACCTATATATTGAGAATAAAGTCGTGCCGAGGTAAATATCCTACCAGTAGTAATAATAATTTTTTTTCCTGACTCTTGGGCAGTTATTAATACTTCTTTTGTCCTTTCTGTGACCCTTTTTTGGCTGTTTAAAAGAGTTCCATCCATATCTATCGCAATCATTTTATAGTTCATAGATTGTATTCCCTCCATATTCTAACAACAATAATATAACTGTTAAGTAAATTTCAAAAAACAATTATATCCATTTGTAGTAATTTAATATACCCAAGTACAAATATATACAACCTACTATTTATTTTCAAGTAGAAAAAGACCTCCAAGTCTATAATCTAATTTAAATTAATTAGACTATAGACTTTGGAGGTATGATATCACTTTGCTACTTACTATTTAACTATTAACCATATACCTACTATCGCTGCAATTGCCGCAAAGATATAGAAGAAAATTACTGTACCACCTTCTCCAAGTATTTTTCTAAACATTTTTATCTTTGCCATATTCCAAATCGACTCTGGTTTTTTAGCAGTAATATATATAACTGCTATTGCATAGATGAACAATAAAATACCCAATAAAGCTAATCCATTCATTAATATTCCCCCCTTAATTTAATCCTCTTTTAATTCTCTTGCCAAGCATTGCAAATATAATAGCTGTAATAAAAATTATTATGCTGCAGTTTATTAATATTTGATTCCAGGTTGCTTCCTTTAATATTATGCTATTTAATGCGTCAAAAGCCCAATAAAATGGCGACCAGTATAATAAGAAATGCCATTTTATATTTAAATATATTGCTCCAAATATAGATCCTAAAATTGGTATAAAAAGCATTTTCATACTGCTTATTGCTCCAAGTATATTATCATTAGTTACACCTACTAAAAATCCTATCAGTACACTTATCATAGCTATACAAAGAATTACTACAATAACCATTAGATAGTTAATATCTCCAAAATTTAGGATGCCTAACATTCCCAAAGCATGTATTATAGGAATTATAAACCCTAGTAGACCCTTCCCAATTACATATTCAGTTCTTTTAATTGAAGAAACATTTACTGCTGCTAAGGTATTTTCCTGCTTTTCTTCTACTAGATTAATTAAAATAATCATGCCTCCAAATACCGATACAAATATTATTAATAGATTTCCTCCAAACTGTTTAAGTGGTGATAGCTTCCATCCAACATCTGAAACTTTAACTTCAACTGGCACTTCAAGATCCTTATTCTCATATGAGTTAATTACAAATTCTAGTATATCAACCGTTCCAATAACTTCATTTCCTTGTTGTATTATTCTATAATTTTCTCCATCTTTTACTAAACCGAATATATCATCTGTATCTGCTACACGCTTATTCACCTTTTCTATATTATCTAGTTCTTCAACATTACCAAAATCATCTAGATATTCAATAACAGCTACATCTATCGTATTATCTACTGCGATATTTATAGTAGTTGATCCAACTGAAGCAGTCATCATTTTTAGTAATAATGCTAGTATAAAAGGAGCAATGATGATATAAAAAATCATGAAATCTCTTAAACTAGACTTAATATCCCGTTTTGTAATGGTAAATATTTTTTTTATCATTATTCTCCCCCCTATACAGTTAAAGTTTTCTTAAATCTATGATTTGCCCATATGAAAACAAATATTGCTAAAATACTAAAACCAATAACATTATAATAGATATAGCTAATGTTTGGCATTTCTAAAAATGCTTCCCTAAATGCAAAGATCATAGGGTAGGATGGTAAAATTTTAATCATCCATGGACTAAAGCTCGGCATGAAATATGAAATAGACGCAAAGGCAAGAACTACAAATGTTACCATAATAGTCCCCATTGCCTTAGTTATAGAATCATAAAAACTTGATAAAAGCAACCCTACTGCTGTTCCAAATAGATTGGTAGAAATAAGCAGAGCTATTAGATGTAAGTAATTCACACTAAATCCTGCAACTAATAGCGTTGTTATTATGCCGGTTATTAGTCCGGTAATAAGCATTACCCCCATTTTTGATAGGAGATATTCCCAAACCCTTGCTGGAGTTACTACAAATGCCCTAATAGTACCCTCTTCTTTATCCATAAAAATATATGTTGCTACAATAAACAATCCAGCAAATGCTGAGTTAAGGAGTAAAAATACAGGTAGTATATTTAACCTATCAGATAATCTTTCACTAGTATTATTAAGAGTTTCTATATTAGTAATCCTTTCATATCCAGGCATATCCTTTGCAGTATTGGCAATTAGAGAGTTCTCAATAATATTTCTATATCTGTCACTTTCATAACCCTGGAGGATAACATTGTATTGAATTTTATTATCTTTAAAGGTTATTTCTACACCTACACTATTTCTATCCTCTTCTAGCTTAGTAACAATTTCATCTGCTGAGTTTAAAAAAACAATATTCTCTGTCCCTTCTTCTTCTAAAGCCTCCATAATTTCTTCGGATTGAATTGAATTTTCAACATATGCATACATTTTTGCACTAGAGGAGAAATTTTCAGGGACCACAAACAACAGTATTGCCACAAAAATTAAAGCCATTATAATCTCTATATAAATATAGAATGTCTTAAAGGATACCTTCATATCCTTTATAAAGTTATATAGCATTTTCATTATATGAGCCCCCTGCCTGTTACCTTAATAAATATTTCCTCTAGTGTTGCCTCTTTTGTATGCATAAGCTCAATTTCTTTATTATTTATTATATTGTTTAATCTAAGTCTGTCTTCTTCTTTGATTAGAGATATATTTTCTTTTTTAGTTTCATTTCCCTCTTTATATTCTACTTCTACGAATTTTTCACCATATTGAAGTTTAAGATTTCTAGGAGAATCCACCAGCTTCAACACACCGTCAATAATGAACCCTACCCTATCACAAAGTTCATCTGCAATGTGCATATTATGGGTAGTTAAAAAAATTGTGGTGCCTTCTTTATTTTTTTCTTTAATGATATTTTTTATTTGATTACCAATAGCAGGGTCTAACCCTGTAGTGGGTTCATCTAAAAACCATAACTCTGGATTATTTAACATGCTTCTTACAAATGTAAGTCTATGTTTCATCCCCTTTGAAAATGTCGACGCTCTCTTGTTTGCCACATGGGATAGCCCAACCATATCTAATAATATCTTAGGATCCATAGTGTCCACATCAAATAACTTTCTATAGAATTCTAAATTTTCTAAAGCAGTCAATTTTCCATATACATTCGATTGTTCAAAGGACACTCCAATCTTATTGAACATCTTAGCAGAATGCTCCTTCATCTTGAATCCGGCAACATTTGCCAGTCCCTTTTGCATAGGTAATAATCCTGTTAATATCCCTTGTGTGGTTGACTTTCCAGCACCAGATGGTCCTAAAAATCCAAAAACCTCCCCTTTCTCAACATCAAAATTAACATCTTTAACAGCGTAATTGTCATCATTTGTGTATGAATAAAATAAATTTTTTACTTTTATCATTTTAATTCCCCCTTTGGTGATATACCATATTGTACAAATTCTAAAAATTTCTCTATAATCTCCAACATTTCTTCATTATATTCTCTCTTATCTGTGATCAAAAAGTAATAATCTACTATAGAAATATTTAAAGTTGTTAAGAGAAAGGAAATCATTTTTATGTCAATATCCTTTCTAATCTCTCCTCTTTCCATTGCCTTTTGTAATAATAATTCAAATACCTCATCAGATTTTACTTTATTCTCCTGTATTATCTCTTTGTAAATCATATGGGATGGATCTGCTATAAGCTTATTCCCAATTTCCAATAGTTCTGGATTTTCCCTAGCGAAGTTTAGTCCGGACTTATACATTTCACGAATTAAGGTGAAAAAATCATAACTAAATGGATTTTTCATTATATCGGACATATAATCTAGTTTTCTTTCTACAATGCAATTAATAATGTGTTTATACAAATCCTTTTTATCTTCGAAGTATTGATAAAAGCTACCCTTTGAGATACCACTACTATCTACAATTCGATTTATACTGGATGCATCAAAACTATATTCTTTGAATTCCAATATAGCTGCTTTTTCAATCCTTTTAACTTTTTCCTCTGGCAGATTATAGAATGTGTCCTTAGGCAACTTATCATCTCCTTTGTTGTGACTTATAGGTCATATGACTTCTTAGTCATATTTTACTTTTTTTTAGATTTAATGTCAAGAAGTTTTTTCCAAATTTAAAATGCCAGCTATATTATTTATAAAAATTAAAATTGTTGCTTTTTCCCATAATATATAATATTATGTTCTTATAAACAAAACTTAATAGGTTAGTTTAGGTTGTATCAGATTGCATTAAAAGGGAAACAGGTGTAAAACCTGTGCGGTCCTGCCGCCGTAAAGCACTTAAGGATTTAATATGCCACTGGGAAACTGGGAAGGCAAATCCTAGTACATAGTGCTAAGCCGGAAGACCTGCCTATACTAAAACACCAGTAACTTCACAAGGAATGGGGGGTGTTAGTTGGAGCTTTTTAGCTCTTTTAAATGTATTTTACTCCTCTCACTTTTAGTGGGAGGAGTTTTTGGATTGATGAAAAATTTTGAGGAGGATTATAATGAAAAGTAAAAAATTATTGGTCATACTTTCAATTCTTTTAATTGCAATGTTGTCATATTTAGGCTACAATACTTTCTTTGCTCCACAGAGCATAGAAGGTTCTAAGGATGTAACTTTACAAATTGTTATAGATACACAGGACATAGAAGAAACCATCTCATATAATACGGAACATGAGTTTTTATATGATTTAATGAGGGAAAAAGAAGAAGAATTAGGAGCTAGCTTTGAAGATTCCAGTCTTGGTTTTATGTTGACAGGACTGATGAATTATACTGTAAATTCAGATAAAAATGAATACTTTCACATCTTAGTTAATGACGAAGATGCCATGAATGGCATACAGGAAATTCCTTTAAATGATCAAGATTATTATAGATTTGAATTAAGAAAGTGGTAGTATATTGAAAATACGAGATATTGTTCTTATAGGACTGTTTAGTGCTATTATCACTGCGGGAAAGCTAGCCTTAAATTTTATTCCCAATGTTGAAATTGTAACACTTTTGTTTATTGTATATACTTTATCATTAGGTATAAGGCGTAGTATTTTGATATCAATTGTTTTCGTTACAACCGATATCTTTATATATGGATTTTCAACATGGATTCTAGTATATTATATTATTTGGCCTGTGTTGATAATTACTACAAACTTCTTTAGTAAAAAATTTAAATCAGAATATATTTATGCTGCCATAGCTGGAATTCTAGGATTAACATTTGGAATATATTTTGCTATAGTAGAATCCTTCTTCTATGGATGGGCATATGGATTAACCTATTGGGCAAGAGGTATTCCATGGGATATTATACATGGAGGTTCCAATTATATAATTACGCTAACTCTCTTTAAACCACTAACAAATATATTAAAATCACAGATGAAACGATTTAAATAATGTAGTAAGGCATATATCATTATGATATATGCCTTAACTTAAAACATTTAAACTATTAAACTCTATTATTTTCTTTAATGGAAAGCCATCGGTCTCTACCTTTATTTACAATAGCTATGTCCCTTTTTAAGGTAAACAAGATGCTAAACCAAATTCTAGATTTTTCAAAATCCCCTAATTGATTGGATAATTCCCCTAATAAATAGGTTAGCATTTCTTCTGTGAGTGTCTTTTCTCCTTCTTCATAGGATTTCTTGTAATTTTCATATGCAAGCTGCAAATATTTCTTTTCTTCTCTATGATCTTCCTTAAATCTATTAAACCAAGCAATTCTCATAAAAATGCCAGCAATTAGTCCATAGGGAACTCCTATCATATTTCCTGTTAAAATGGATAGTTTCCCTATCCTTAAGGCATCTTCTAAGCTCCTTTTTCCTTCTAAGGAACTTGTATCTTCCATTTGACTATAAAACTTTATAATTTTTTTTCTGGTTTTTATATCATCGTCCTTCAAATATTCCCCCAAACTACGCGTATATACCGATTTACAATATTTACAAACTAGAAATTCATAAAAATAAGGGTTGACAATTTTATAATAAGTACAGAAATCATCATCTTTTTTTATTACCCTCAATCGACTTTTTCTAACTTTTTTAATAGGAAATTCCTTTCCACATATAATACATTTCTCCTTAGAATCATATAAAAGGTCAATCTTTTCTGTCACGGATCTCATCCTTTCTTTCAAAATGCTATTTTTCTAATAACCTCCATAATTATACTATTCGGCAAATTTAATTTTCTTTTAAGCTTTTGCTCTTATTTATGCAATCAATTAACTAGAATAACAAAAAATACAAAATACCACACACTTGTGAAGCAGTAAAATTCTACTCTTGCTTACAGGAAGAGACTTTACTTAAAATTAAAAGTCCAAGAAAAAATTCTTGGACTTTTAATTTATTGTTCGATAAATAAATCAACTATATTTTTATTATTTTGCATACCCTGTACACTTATATTTTTATTTTGGTAATTTTCTTTTAGTATTTCTACATATTTTTCAGCAATCTCTCTGATTTTACTTTCCTCTATATCATGCTCTGCTATTATTTTTGCTGTTGCTATATCATCTTTTAAAAAAACTTGACCTGCAGCTACTCCCTGCTCCAAAGATAAATTCATGCTCAGAGCCTTATTGACTTTATTTATCTTTTCCTTTGTAGAAGCTTCTTCATCCTGTATCATACATCCTATTAAAGTTATTGTAATTAACATTAATATGCATATTATAATATATTTTCTTAAATGTTTCATATGCAAGCCTCCCTAGTATTATTTCTTTTTCATACTAGTTAGTATTTGCATAAAATACATTTTTAATCTTAATTTACTACCTTATTTTACCGCCCTTTATATACTTTTCATAAATAGTCTTATGTCTTTGTACATCTCTAATAGTTTTTTGTTTTTTATAGGCTTTTTGTAGGTTTTTTAATAACAAGAAACTCATTACTATAAGTATTAAAGCAAAGGGTAATCCTGTGGTGATAACTGCTGTTTGTAATGCTGAAAGAGCTTTTTCTCCCCCTATTAGTAGAAGAATCGCCGCTACAAAACCTTCCATAAAAGCCCAAAAAACTCTTTGTGGAACGGGAGAATCTAATTTCCCACCTGAAGTAATATTATCTACTACTAAAGAGCCAGAATCACTAGATGTAACAAAAAATGATATAACTAATATAGTACCAGTTATTGATAATAGAATTCTTATAACACCCTGTAAAAATGGTATATCTAACATACTGATCATTTCAAATAAAGCAACTGGTAGTTGATCTTGAACAACTTGAAATAAGCTTCCATTGAAAAAATTATCAAGATAAATCGCTGTTCCACCAAATACCGAAACCCATAAAAAGGATAATAGAGATGGGACAATCAACACCGCCAAAACAAACTCTCTAATAGTTCTGCCCTTAGATATTCTGGCAATAAACATACCTACAAATGGAGACCAAGATATCCACCATGCTAAATAAAAAATCGACCATTCCCCTTGCCATGCACTATTTTTTACGGATATAAAAAAAGAAGTTTTAATAAAATCATTAACATAAATCCCTAATGAGTTGGAGAATAATCTAATTATATAGCCAGTAGGTCCGATAATTAAGATAGCTAGCATAAAAACAAATGCAATGCGCATATTTAACTCGGATAATACCTTAACACCCTTATCAAGACCTGATATAACAGACCAAGTAGCTATAAGGGTAATCAATGCTATTAATATTACTTGAGTAGTAACACTAAAGGGTATACCTAACAAATAATTCAAACCACTATTTATCTGCTGTACTCCTAGTCCTAGTGAAGTAGCTAGTCCGAATAAACAAGATAATACCGCTAAAATATCAATAACATCTCCCAACAGACCAAATACCTTGTCCTTAAATATAGGATAAAAAACCGATCTTAGAGAAAGTGGTAATTTCTTATTATATGCGAAATAAGCCAATGCCAAAGATATTAGTCCATAGATCCCCCAGGGATGTAGTCCCCAATGAAAAAAAGTAGTTGCCATGGCTGAATATGCTTCATTTGAATTCTCAAATATAGGAGGGGTAATATTTGAATGATACAATGGTTCGCCTACAGCCCAGAACATCAATCCAATACCCATACCAGCAGATATTAGCATGGAGTACCAAGCAAAATTTGAAAAATCAGGCTTGCTATGATAACCACCTATTCTTACATTTCCCAACTTAGAAAAGGCAAATAAAAAACATACAATAATAAAAAAGTTACTGGATAATACAAAAACCCAATCAAATCGGGATATAATAACATTTTTAACAGTATCAAAAATTTCACTTGCCTGTTCTAAATTAAAAAGAGCATAGGCAGAAAATAGTAATATAAATAATCCAGATACAATAGATACAACTGGATTCATATCTAAACCAAATTTTGTAATATTTCTACTGTATAGCTTTTCTTCTAATTCTTTATTTAAATCATCTTTCATTTTTGAACTCCTTATGCTTATTTATTTTGTCATTTTCCCATAATATTTATTATCTCTATATAAAGCTGTACTAAGAATTTAATACTATTATTATCTGTTTTAATCTCTATATACAAGTATATCTAAAAATTAATATTAATAACTACAACTAAAAAGCTCTAAATCTATTTCCCTTTAGAGCTTAGTTCTAACATTCTATATAAAATTTCTAGATTAATCTATGTATTATTTAACCTTTACAGCAGTTCCATAAACCATTAACTCAGCTGCTGATTGCATCACAGATGCTGTCATAAATCTAATGTTTACAATTGCATTTGCACCTAGTTTTTCAGCTTCTTCAATCATTCTTTGCTGTGCAATATCTCTAGCTTCTGTCATCATCACAGTATATTCTTTAATTTCTCCTCCTACTATGGTTCTAAACCCTGCTACAATATCTTTACCTATGTTTTTTGAATGTATAATATTCCCTCGTACAATTCCATATACTTCTACAATCTCTTTATTTGGTACTGTTTCTGTATTTACCATAATCATCTTTATTTCCCCCTTCTATCCTTAAATTTTTCTATTATTAAAGCACTTAAAATTATAATAATTCCCATAACAAGTGCTATAATACTTATTTTAACAACCATTGGTATTAACAAATCAGACATAAATTCATAAAATCCATATCCAATCAAAATAATAATACCTATTATCAAGAGTCCTGCTCCAATATTTTTCAAAACTTTTCCCCCTTAATAATCATTATTTAATACTCCTAAATTAATAATATTATATAATTATTATAAAAGAAAAGATAGAAAAAAATATATTATTCAGTATTTTCTTCTATTTCTTCTGCTTGGTCTTCTGTTTCAGTTTCAATGTTTAGATCAGGTTTTTTTATATTTTCAGATTTAACTTCTTTTTCTTTACTACCTACTATTATTACTCCATCAACTGGTTTATAGTAATCATTATGAAGAAGTTCTTTTTTTATAACTAGCCCATTATCATATGATACCTTATAAACATTTACCTTATAGCCAGTTTTTGATTCCTTTTCCACTTTTTTATAGTCCGAAAACTTGCTACTATCTTCTATATAGGAAATTGTCGGAGGAATCTCTGTTAGTATATCTGTCTCCAATTCAATTCTTTCAGTTGATCCTTCTTTATCTCCATATATATTTGTTATTAGATTATCCCCACTTAAATACATTTGAATATATATTGGATAATTACGGGTGTTCTTAAACTTCATGTCTATCCAATCACCAGCAATAGTAGCATCCTGACCTATAGTAACATAGCTTACTGGAAATGAATGATGTCTCCTTTCAACAATCTCCAAATTTGACCTTACAGCAGCATTATAAACATTGGTTGCAACTTGACATACTCCACCACCTACATCATTCTCTAGCTGTCCGTTAACAATAACTGGAGCATTCTTGTATCCGTTATCATTTGTTACTGGTCCAATCATTTCATAGGTGGAAAACACTTCTCCTGACAATAGTACCTTCCCATCAATCATATCTGATGCAATTTGTAAATTTTCTGTTCTTTCTTTATTTCCTTTATTAAACTTTGTTGTGAAACCCGATATCTTTTCTTTTATATTTTTTAACATAGCCTCAGTTATCTTTGGATTAATTCTATCTATTGGTAAGTTTATCGTCTTATCAGTTAAATTTTCCAGTCCTTCTGTTATAATAATCTCTGCTTCTTTTTCTTGTAAAGAAGTTCCACTTATTTCTGGAGTTATAATAAATACCCCATCTTCATAACTAATTTTTGCATCTACTGCTTCTTCTTTTATATCTTCTGCTAAAAAATCTATAGTTTTCTTTACTTTATAAGGATTTAAGGCTATCTTTAAAGGAATATTTTCTCCCTTATTCTTCAGAGTAAGATAGGATTTTATTCTACTAAATATATTTCCTTCCTTACCTAATGAATAGGCACTTTGAATGGAATTATCTACATCAAATCTAGCCTCAAAATCACTATAAGTGTATTCCCATATTCTATCATTCTTTGATAGTAATAATTTTCTATTATCCAAAGTGTCTTTAAAATGCTGTGATATTTTTTCTCTTGCATGACTCTTAGATAAATTTCCTACATCTATTCCTTGTATTTTTACATTTGGAAATATTATTTCCTTAGATACAATTATACTTAAGCAAGTAAAAACAAAGACAAAAATAGCAAAAATAATAAGCACAATGATTAAAGTTTTCTTACCTTTTATTTTTGAAACCAGTGCCTCCATATGCTAAAAGCCTCCCTATAAATAGAAATAAATAAATATTAATAATTATTTCCTATTTTATCTCTTATTTTATATACTATTCTTTGCATATGGAAAACTTGTTACTATATTTTATTAAGATTTTGATAATATTTACATAGATTTTGTACTGGACAATTCTCACATAATGGTCGTCTTGATTTACATATATTTCTCCCATGATATATAAGCCAATGGTGTGCCTTTGACCATTTATTCTTAGGAATATTTTGCATTAACTGTTTCTCTGTTTCATCAACTTTTTTTGATTTTGCTAAACCAATTCGATTAGAAACTCTATAAACATGAGTATCCACAGCTATTGCATCCTGTCCATATGCATTACTTAATACTACATTTGCAGTTTTTCTTCCTACTCCAGGTAGTTTTATTAATTCATCTCTGGTATTAGGAACTTGCCCATTATATTTGTCTAATAATATTCTGCTGGCCGCAATAATGTTTTCACTTTTATTGCGATAAAAACCACAACTTCTTATCATCACACCTAGCTCTTCAGTATCTAATGCTACAAAATCCTCTGGTTTGTTATAATCTACATAGAGCTTCTCTGTAATAATATTAACTCTTTTATCTGTGCATTGAGCAGATAAAATGGTAGCTACTAATAATTCAAATGGCGTTTTATAATTAAGTGCAGTCGTAGCTTCTGGATATGTTTCTTCAAGGATTTTTAATGTCTCATTTATTTTTCTTTTACTTAACATTGAAATATATCCTCCTATAGAAAAAATCTTTTTTTATAATCATTATATCCTAAGAATATAGTTACATTAACTTTTTAAAATTGTCAATTTTTTTCTGCTTTATTTAAAAAATAAATACATAAAATAAAGATGAAACCACTTAAAAAGGAGAGTACAAATATGCATAATATGATGGATATGAACAATAGCAATGTTAAAAATGCTATGATTATTGGAACAATTGGAATTGGAGCCATTGCAGGTTATTCTATGCTAAGACATGCTAAGAATTCTAGAAAGCCCTTAAATAGAGCAAAAAATATGCTTTCTAAAGCAAATATGTTTAATTAATAAATGAGAAAATGTATGCTGTTAGTTTGTCTTTGCTTATTTTTTAAAAAAACAGGCATATGCCTGTTTTTTTAAAATTTATTTCTAGGAAAATCAGCTCCTATAGATATAAGAGTTATTATTCCTAATATAAATGGATAATATAGTGAAGGAATAATCCTAACAGGAGAAATTCCAGCAATACTTCCCGCAATTAATAATTGTGCACCATATGGTATTATACCCTGCCATACACAAGAAAATATATCTAATATACTTGCAGATCTTCTTGGATCTATGTTATGCTTCTCAGCAATATCTTTAGCCATTGGACCTGTTATTACAATTGCAACTGTATTATTGGCCGTACATACATCAGCTAAAGAAACCAACGCACCTATACCAACCTCTGCTCCCTTTTTCCCCTTAATAAGTTTATTTACTAAACTCAATAGATAATTAATACCACCTTGCTTAGAAATTAAAGCAGCTAAACCCCCTATAAGAAGGGAAAGAATAAATATCTCCTGCATAGAACCAAAGCCTTCATAAATTTTTTGAGCAAATTCTAATTTAGTAAATGCATCTCCAAATAAACCAATAATACCTGCTAAAAAAGTACCTAATAATAATACTATAAATACATTCAATCCTAATAGGGCAAGAATTAAAACTGATAAATAAGGCATAATTTTAATTAGATCATATTCCAAACCAGCTGGAACTACACCACTAGTTCCAGAAAAAAACATAATAACAATAGAAATAATAGCTGCAGGTAAAGCTATTTTAAAGTTCATTATAAACTTATCTTTCATTTCTACACCTTGAGTTCTTGTAGCTGCTATTGTTGTATCAGAAATCATTGATAGGTTATCCCCAAACATAGCACCTCCAACAACTGCTGCAACAGCAATAGCTATTGGTAATTCCGTTTTAGCTGCAATATCAACAGCTATAGGTGCAACTGCAGCTATAGTCCCTACTGATGTACCCATTGCAGTGGCAATAAATGCAGCAATTACAAAAATTCCAGGTAATATCAAACTAGCAGGAATGATAGAAAGACCAAAGTTTACTGTAGAATCTACAGCCCCCATGGCTTTAGCAACAGAAGAAAAACCTCCTGCTAGTAAATATATCATACACATTGTTATAATATCTCTATCTCCGACTCCCTTTATAAAAGTTTCCATCTTATCATCTAATTTCCCTTTTCCGATTAAGAATGCAACAATAATTCCTACTAGAGCTGCAATAGGTGCAGGTAATTCATAAAATGCCATTTCTATTTCTGAATCTATTAAACTATAATAAATACCAACTCCTAAAAACAAAGCTAAAAATACAACTAGTGGCAATAAAGCCAATGGATTTTTTTTCTGTTCCATAATATACTCTCCTTTAATGTAAAAAGGAATGCCCGTAATTTGGCATTCCCATTATTCAGTCAAATTATCTAGTCTATGTCTTTGATATTAACTTATTTCTCCAACTATCTTTAATGCTTGATCTAAATCTGAAATAATATCTTCCACATCTTCAATCCCAACATGTAAACGAACTAAACCATCAGTAATGCCTGCTGCTAATCTTTCTTCTCTTGGTACAGGGGAATGAGTCATTGATGCTGGATGTTGAATTAAAGAATCAACGGATCCAAGACTTACTGCTAAGGCAATCATTTTTACATTATTCATAAGGGTTTTTCCCTCTTCAACTCCGCCCTTTAATTCAAAGGCAATCATTCCTCCAAAGCCATCCATTTGTTTCTTAGCTAATTCGAACTGAGGGTGTGAGGGTAACCCTGGGTAATATACCTTATCAACTAATGGATGATTTTCAAGATATTCAGCCACCACTTGTGCATTTTTATTATGTTGATCCATGCGAAGTCCTAAAGTCTTAATCCCTCTGACTAACAACCATGCATCAAAGGGCCCTAAAATCCCTCCTAAATCCTTTAGATGAGGAATTCTCATTTCAGCTATTAAATCTGCTGGACCTACAATAAGCCCAGCTAATAGATCCCCATGACCACCTAAATACTTTGTAGCGCTATGAACTACCACATCTGCACCTAATTCAATAGGTCTTTGTAAATATGGCGTCATAAATGTATTATCTACAACAACCTTTGCATTAAATTTATGGGCTATTTCTGAAACTTCTTCAAGATCAATAATTTTCATTGTTGGATTTGCAGGAGTTTCTAAATATACAACTTTAGTATTTTCTTTCATAGCATCTTCTATCTGTTTTAGATCTGCACCATCTACTAGTGTAACCTCTATTCCATACTGTGGCAACATTTCAGTAATAAATCCAAATGTACAACCATATAAGGTATCTGAAGCAACTATGTGATCCCCTTGCTTTAATAAAGTTAATAAGGCTGTAGAGATTGCAGCCATACCTGATCCTGCTGCTAGTCCAGCTTCAGCTCCTTCTAATAAAGCAATTTTCTCTTCTAGTTCAGTAAGATTCGGGTTTCCTAATCTAGTGTAAATATATCCTTGTTCTTCGAAAGCAAACCTTCTTGCACCTTGATCTGCTTCATCAAAAATAAAAGTAGATGTTTGAAAGATTGGAGTTGCGTGGGAACCAGTTGTTTTGTCATGAAATTGTCCCCCATGTAAAGATATAGTACTAAAACCCTTTTTCCCTTTACTCATAATAAACCCCCCTTAATTTATATAATTCACTCACCTTTAATTAGTGTATTTTAATTATATCATATTTTTAAATACACTTTAATAAATCCCTTAGACTTTTATGTTTAGGTCTTTACTTTTTCCCCTTTGTCTATCTCTAGGGTAAACCTATATAATCCTAGAATAATTATACTCCCGCCTACAAAATGCCATATAGATAAGCTTTCCTTAAAAATTAGAAAAGCCCATATTCCTGAACCTATAGGTTCGCCTAATAGGGCTACTGATATAATCACTGCAGGAATATATTCTAATGCCCAATTAAATACCGTATGTCCAAAAATCGTACATATAACAGCTAATGCAAAAAACATTAAAAAATTAAAACTTGAATAAGGATAAAAGGAAACACCATTTACTAATCCTACTATTAATAAAATTAATGTACAACTCCCATAAACTAAAGAAATATAAGGAAATATAGATAATCTTTGTCTTAAATCTCTGCCACATAAAAAATATCCTGCTAAAAATAATCCTCCTAATAATGCTAAAATATCCCCTCGGAGAGATTCTTTTCCTAATGCAAAGTCACTAATGCCAATAATAACACTTCCTAATATCGCAATAAATCCCGCAATCATTGTCCTAAATGATATTTTTTCACTAAAAATAAAATAAGATGCAATAACAACATAAATTGGCTGCAAAGACATCAAAACCAGTGAGCCAAATGTGGATGTAAATTGAAAGGAACTAATCCATGAAATAAAATGTAGTGCCAAAAAACATCCACTTAGCAATGATAACGCAATGTCACTTTTTGTAATTTTTACAATTTCATTTAACTTATATTTTAATGTATAGGGAATTAGAATAATCGACGAAATAGCAAGTCTATAAAATGCAATGATCAAAGCTGGGGTACCAGAATTTAATGATCCCCTTATAAATATTGCAGAAAATGATGAAGCAACTACCCCTAGTAACAGCATAAAATATGGTTTAATTTTTGCATCTTTTTCTTTTACTTTATGCATCCCATCCCCCTGTTTATAAATCTTTATATAACTCAACTATGTATTTAATTCTACATATCCTTAGAAATTCCTTCTAATAATAAGATTCAAAAATAACCCTAAATTTTATCTTTTCTATCCTCTGATACTATCATTGATATTGATTTAGATTTGTTTTTTATAAATAAGGGTAGAATTGGACCTGCCTCTCCATCTACATCTATCATTATTGAATTTTTATTGCAATATGGCTTTATTACAAGTTCATTTGTTTGAAAAAATATAACATTAGGATCATTTATATGTTCTCCTCTTAACAACTTTACAAATAATCTTGCAAGAACAGGCAAGTTACTGTTTTTAAAAAGTATTACATCGAATTTTCCATCGATTATAGAAGCCCTTGGGGCAATTTTTTTAAAGCCCCCTGCAAATTGTCCGTTTAATATTAAAAAGAAAAGTAATTCTCCTTCATATTGATAATCTGGACTTTCTAATGAAATTGAAATAGGACGAAAAGTAGGAATCTCTTCTAATCCTTTTAAATAATAAGCTAATTTTCCTAAGGTATTCTTCAATCTAACATCAGTTGCCTGGGGTACAGTCGCCACAAGTCCGCCACTAGCAACACTTATAAAGTAGTTATCATTTATCATCCCTATATCCATCTTTATTTGGTTATTCTCTATTATTGTTTTACAGCATTCTTCAATATTTCTAGACATACCCAAATAACTGCCTAAATCATTTGCAGTACCCATTGGAATAACCCCTAATGGTGATTGAATTTGGTTTTTTATCATAATGTTTACAACTTGACTTACTGTTCCATCCCCGCCAGCTACCACTATAATAGTATTTTCCCAGGAAGAAATTGATTGATTGAAAAAATCACATTCCATCCCATTTTTATCTGTTCTCAGCATCTCTACCAAGTATCCATTTTCCTGGAAATTTTTTATAACTAAATCCAATTCGTTTTTAAACCCACCATCTCCAGATATTGGATTGTAAATTAGTTTAATCCTTTTCATAAAATCACCCACCTATGCATGTACTATAATGAACCATAAATTAATAAATTGCATACAATAAATTAATGTTCTTACTCTATTATACATTACTACCTATATTTTCATAAATTATTCATAAGTTTTCACACTCTCAAAAAAAGCACAAATTATGATTAAGTTTTGTTGGTAGTCACTTGCAAAAAATGTGAATTGATATTTATAAAAGAAAGGGGAAATACAATGCTTTTTAATAAAAAGTATACAATTAAGAATATCCAAAAATATATTATAGGAAATGATATTGAGGTTCCAATAATAAATAACAAACATATAAAGTGTATTAATTTTGATAATGCAGCTAGTACACCAATACTTAAGCCTGTAGCCGATTATATTATAAATTACTTTCCTTGGTATTCTAGTGTACATAGAGGAACTGGTTTTAAATCAATTCTTTCAACCCAATTATATGATATATGTCATGAGAGGACTGGAAGGTTTTTTGGAGCAAATACGAAGGATAATAGTATTATCTTTACAAAAAATACTACAGAAGCAATAAATAAACTATCCTTTCGCTTAAATTTACAAAAAGATGATGTTGTACTTACAAGTATTATGGAACATCATTCAAACGATCTTCCCTGGCGGCCTAAATGTAACCTAGAGCATATAAAAATAAATAATAAGGGAGGATTAGATGTAAACCATTTGGAGTCACTTCTAAAAAAGTACAATACAAAAATAAAACTTATTACCTTTACAGGAGCTTCTAATGTAACAGGACAAATAAATCCTATTTATGAAATTGCAAGTATGGCACATAACCAGGGCATTCCTATTTTAGTAGATGCTGCACAATTAGCCCCCCATAGGAAAATTAATATGCTTTCGAATGATCATCCCAGTCATATAGATTATTTAGCCTGTTCTGGTCATAAAATGTACGCCCCCTTTGGAGGAGGTGCTCTCATTGGCAATAAAGAAACCTTCCAGAAAGGAGCTCCTGAGTATAGCGGTGGTGGAACAATAAAAAGCGTCACTGCTCAAAGAGTGTATTGGGCACAGCCTCCTGAAAAGGATGAAGCTGGATCACCAAATACAATAGGAGCAATTGCGTTAAAAAAGTCTATGGATATATTAGATGAACTAAATATGGATGAAATAGCTAAACATGAATTTGCATTAACCAATAAAATAATAAAAAATCTAAAGGATAATCCAAAAATAATCCTTTATGGTGATCTATATTCCCTTTCCCCGGATAAAAGAGTTGGTGTTATAACCTTTAATATAAAAGAACTAAATCATGCTTTAGTTTCAGCCATACTCAGTTATGAATATGGTATTGCTGTTAGAAGTGGATGTTTTTGTGCTCACCCTTATATTCATGAACTCTTAGGCCTTAATACACATAAAATTTATATGCAGCAAAAACAGATACTACATTCTAATTTTTATAATGTAGTGGGAATGGTAAGAGTAAGCTTTGGAATGTATAATAGCTTAAAAGAAGTAGATAGTTTTTTATCTGCTATAAATGATATCCTTCATAATCTAAAGGGTGACTATTATAAGAAAAGATATCTACTAGATAGAAAAACTGGTTCCTATTTTCCGAAGGATTATTCAATTGATTTTAATAAATATTTTGAATTTTAATTTTTACATTGTTTTCCTTTAATATACTTTTTAATTTATCAAATACTATTAGAAAATGAAAGGAGGAAAACAATGAAAAAAAATGTTGGTACTTTAGATGCATATATTCGAATTACTTTAGGCTTAGCAATGCTTGGTACGGGAATTATCGTAAAATCACCTATTAAGATTGCCATAGGTAGTGGAAAGGTGGCAGAAGGTGTTACTAGATTTTGTCCCATGTTATATTTAATGAATTTAAATACCATATGTAAAAAAGACTTAAAGGATACAAACAAAAATTCTGTACCATTATTTAGTGGATTATAGATAAAAAAGCAGGGGATAGTGATATGCTCCCCCTGCTTTACATTTTTTATTATCTGAATTATTTAACATCCATAATAAAATAGTGTACATCATCATTTAATTTAACTCCTTGGGCAAACTCTCTTAATTCATTAAGTATTTCCTGGGAAAGTTTCTCTGGGGAAAGATGTCCAAATTCCCTAAATAACATAATAAGTCTATCCTCACCAAAGAATTCTCCTTTTCTATTAGATACATCAATAATTCCATCAGTGTAGAATAAAACCTTGTTGCCATTATTCAGTGGCACCTCATAATTTTTATAATCCGGTAAATAATTTTTATTAAACTTACAAATAGGAAATCCTGTATGTTCTAATGTTTCTACTTCGGCATTTTCTTTGTAAATTAGGGGATAGGTATTTAATCCTGCTGAGGAAAAAATCAGGTTATTTGTCTTTTTATTATATATTCCATAAATCATAACAGCATACATTTCTATTGGGAAATCCGTATCATTATATTCTCTATAAAGATTTATTAATACCTCTTTAGGTGTATATATTTTATTAAATCCACTTTGAAATATTTTTTCTGTAACAATTGTTTGATTCATAAATATAGTCATCATAGCTGCAGGTATTCCATGACCTGCTACATCCCCAATAAAAAAAGCTAGATGTTCTTCACTTAAATCCTTAAAACCATAAAAATCCCCACCTACCTTTTCATAGGGAATATATTCACTATAAACTTCCATATTGCCATATTGTTCATGTTTAACTGACATTATTGCCTTTTGTATAGTCTTTGCATATTCAAGGTCTCTTATCATTTCTTGATTTACTTCATTAATTTCCTCTGTTCTAAGTTCTACTAATTGCTCTAGATTATTAGCATATTTACTTATTTCCCTTTCAGCCTTATCTAACTTATTATAGGGGAAATTAATATTAAAAATAAATAATACCTTAAATATCATATAGGAAGCAATCAATTTATAAATATGTCCTAAAAGATTGTAAGTATCATATACATTAAAATAGCTTACAAAGGCTAGTTCTGAAAATATACTAATAATTAGAGCTGATAGAAATAATGGTAATACCTCTGAATTAGTTCTATTATATTCTTTGGCAAAATTAACAAAAGCAATAATAAGCATAAATATAATTATATATTCTAGAACCTGCTTTATTTTTGTAAGTCCATACCCCTCAATAAATAACACTGGGAAGCTATCTGGAAAATAACTTATAAAAATAAGTAGAAATAAAGATAGAAAAAGAGGGATACCAGCTACAATCCATCTTTTTATGTTCTGAATCTTTACTCTTATTGAGATGAAGCTACTAAACAATATTCCTCCTGCAAATCCCAATCTTCCAATAATCCAATATAGAGTAGCTGACTGTACTGAGCTTTCAACGAATAAACCAGGCATACCATCATAGGAAAAAGTATGCCAGAAATCAATACCACCTACAAAAAGTAATACCCCAGCTAGTACCTTCATTCTTAGCCTTCTATCTCTTTCACCAACATAAAATATAACTAAAAAACTGGCTATATACATGATAATAGTGGCAAACTCTATAATTGTATGAATAACTAAGTAATATTCTGCTATATATATTTGATATATTTGATTTTGTAAAAATCTAACCAAATAAAAAATCCCTGCTGATAGCATAAAACTAATTATTATTGATTTATACCCAGAGAAAATAGTAAATCTTAGAGGGTTAATACCTTTAAATATTTTTTCTACTTTAGTTTGCATTTATAAGCCCCCTTTTTTATCATGTTAACTCTCAGTTAGCAATTATTTATTATATCATATTTTTACAAAAAAAACCTTATAGCGGATTTCTAAAGTAATTATAAAAAACAGTAATATTTGAACCCTATGAACAATACCAACTTACTAGAATTATAAAAAAATAACACCATCTAAAGTTTTAAATGGTGCTGATTATAAAAAACTAATTATCACTTATTCTATCATCATGCATGATAGATATTTCCTCCTATAAATTCCCTTAATATAGAATTTTGTAAAATAGAACTTTCGTCTTCTATGGCTATAAAATATTTTAAAAATTTCAGTAATCTTTTAGCTTCACTAAAATATGGACTATCTTGAGGTATTTCCCTTAATAATGGTTCGGCATATTTTTTTAATACAGCCAATTCATAAAATAATGCTGAATTAAACATAATATCTGCTTCCTCTTGATAGGGAAAAATGTTTTTCTCCTCTCCTCTTCTTACAGAAGGCCAGAATTTCATAGTCCTAAGTGCATCATTGTTTCTATATTTATTATCCCTTACCATTCTTCTAATCAGTCGTGTATCTGTTGTAGGTATTCTATTGTGTTGGTCTATATTTAACTGGGTTAATGCGCTAATATAGATCTTATATTTGTTTTCCTGAGGTATTTCCCTTGTTAATCTTTCATTTAGTCCATGAATTCCTTCAATAATAATAGGCTCATTATTTTTAAGTTTAAGAATATGCCCATTATATTCTCTTTTGCCAGTAACAAAATTAAATTGAGGTACATGTACCTCCTGTCCTTGTATTAAATTTATTAATTGATCATTAAATAAACCAATGTCTATTGCCTCAATGCTTTCAAAATCATATTCACCCTTTTCATCTATAGGAGTAAATTCTCGATCTACAAAATAATCATCTAGTGAAATAGCAACAGGTTTTAAACCATTAATTTTTAGATGGGTAGAAAGTCTATTGGCAAATGTAGTTTTTCCTGAGGAGGATGGACCAGCAATTAATATTATTCTTTTATGATCTATATTTTTATAAATTTCATCTGCTATTCTACTTATTCTCTTTTCATGATTTGCTTCAGCTACCCTTATCAACTCATTTATTTTGCCTGTTTCTATGCTTTCATTTAAAACAGCAACATCATTAACTTCTAAAATTTCCCCCCATTGCTCATACTTTCTAAAAATGGAAAATAACTTCTTTTGTTCTATGAAACTTGCTACCTCCTCTGGACTTTGAATGGTAGGCTTAAGTAATACAAGACCAGGAAGGTAGAATTTTACATCAAAGTTTCTTAATAAACCTGTACTTGGAACCATAAAACCATAAAAATAATTGCTATAATCTTCTAGTGTGTACATACTTATTAAATTATCTTTGCGATATCTTAATAGATTTACCTTATTAAATTCGTTATTGTTATTAAAAATGTCTATGGCTTGTTTTGTAGTAACCTTCTCCTTTTTAATAGGTAAATCCAATTGTATAATCTCTTTCATCCTTCTTCTAATTTGATTTACTTCGCTTTTAGTAAGTGCTTTTTCTCCATGTAGTTCACAATATATTCCTCTGCCTAAGGAATGTTCAACCCATAGCTGGCGTTTTGGAAACAAATCTCTAGCAGCCTTAATCATTACAAAGATAAGGCTCCTTTGATATATCCTTATTCCATCCTGGGTTGTTAAATCTAAAAACTCCACCCGTGCATCCTTCTCTAGCTTATAAAAAAGTTCCTTAAGGTCCATATTGACCTTTGCCGCTACGATAAGGGTTTTATATAATTTTTGTTTTTTTTGACTTAATTCTAATAAACTTAACCCTGCTGGATATTTCTCCTTTGTACCGTCAGAAAAAGTTACGGTTATTAGTCTTTCTTGACCCATAAAATACCTCCTCTAAAAAATATTCTGTTCTGTTATCTCATCCATTGCAATGTTCACTAATTCATCACAGCGATTATTGTATTGGTCATCAGCATGACCCTTCACCTTTTTAAATTCCACCCTATGGATACCAGTCAATTCATATAATTCTATCCAAAGCTCCTTATTTTTTAGTTCACCGCTTTTTCCTCTAGTCCACCCCTTTTGCCTCCATGCTTCAATCCATTTCTGTTGAAATGCATTAACAACATAAGCAGAATCGCTATGTAAAATAACCTTACAGGGCTCCTTTAACATCTTTAAGCCTTTAATGACAGCCAATAATTCCATTTGATTATTTGTTGTGTTTTTGTATCCTTCACGATATTCCTTAATATAATCTTTTTCAGGATAAATAAGTACAACCCCAATACCACCTACATTTACCTTTGCTCCATTATCCCGGCAGCCACCATCAGTATATATAATTATTTCTTTCAAATTAGCTTCTCCTCCCTTTCCTCCCTAAGTACTAAATATCTATTTAAAATATCCAAGTAATGTATAAATACACCTTTATTATTTTGAATTTTAAACTCAGGATTACATTCTTGAAAGGAAATAGATTTTCTTCCTCCCTTTTGGGCTCGATCCCAAAAAACCTTTAAGTCTTCAAAGGGTATAAAATAGTATTCATCTATTGACTGAAAATAAGCAATAATAAAAGCTATTCCGTTTTGTTTTGTAAAGTTCTCCATAAAATCAATTTGGTGAGCATGAATATTAGAAATTGGAAGACTCTTTTTTGTAGTTTCCTTTGCATCAAAACATATAGGAATACCTTGTACATTTCCCATATAGTCAACAGAACTTTTTTGTTCAAAATAGGCAAGCTTTATAATTCCCTTAGTTTTATCAAATTCTACTGGTTTTATTAAAGTAGGTATTTTTTGTATTATTGCTAAATTCTTTTTTAAATAATTGTCATTAGTTATATTAATAAGCTCTTCTAAGGTATTACCCCTTAGGCCTCTACTATTCCAATAAGCCACTATTTTTCCTCCCAACCCATAGTACCTGTTATTTTTTTCAAATCATTAGGAAGTGATACTTTAAAGCTTTTCCCCTCTAGATAAGTTAAGAAAGAAGGGCACTTTTGAAATTGTATAAAATAAGCATGTAAAAATTGAGAATTCAATTTAAATTTATCATAAAAAATACTATTAACTTCTTTATTTCCATATTTATAATCACCTATAATTGGGTATCCTTCACTGGCAAGATGTGCCCTTATTTGATGTGAGCGTCCTGTAATTAGATTTATTTCTAACAAAGTAAAATTTTCATTGTGTATTATTGGATTGTATTTTGTATGTATAAATTTAGATCCTTTTTTCTCTTGAGGAATAATCTCTACTTTATTTGTTTTTCTATCTTTCAAAATAAAACCTTTTAAATCTTCTTTTTTATATAACCTGCCCTTTACTAAAGCTAGATATTTCTTTACTATTTTATCCTCTTTTATCATGGAATTTACAGCCTGTAGACTTGGATAATTCTTAGCTACTATAATAATCCCACTGGTATTTCTATCCAATCTATTACAACAGGCTGGAGAAAATGTGTTTTCTTCTTTAGGCTTATAGGTACCCTTTTTATTTAAGTAATAGTAAATTTGATTAATGAGGGTGTTTTTATTTTCTTTATAATCTCCATGTACTAATAACCCCTTAGGTTTATTTACTAAAAGAATATTATCATCCTCATAAACTATATCCATTAACTGTTCAAATGAGATTATTTGTTTAATATCTCTAAAACCTTCGATGGTATCTTCGCTAAGGTAAAGTTGTATTGTATCATCTATTTGTAATATATAGTCAGGTGATACTCTTACTCCATTTATTTTTATTCTCTTTTTTCTTATCATTTTATATATAAATCCCTTAGAAGCTTTAGGAATAAACTTTTTTAAGAATCTGTCTATTCTCTGCTCAGCCTCATTTGGTGTTATAATCAATTCCTTCATATTTACTCCTTATTCTATGTAAAATTCTCCCTTTTCAATATTGTATCATAATTATAAAATAATTAAACCATCAATCATTTACTTTAATATAAAGATTAAAAGTTCTTGATAATGCTTAAACTGTCTTGCTTAGTAAGTTTTCAAGCTTTATAGAATGTTTTTTGTGGATCTAGTTGATTTTATCCTACTTATTTTTATAATTCATATGTTCCATTTTTGATTCCTTTGTGTACTCTTTAAGTTTTCTTATATTAATTATCCAAAGATATATAACGAAAGGTATAAATATAACCATTAATATTGATATTTTAGATAATAAAATAAAGTTGAAGATACCATGAAATATAACAGGTATCCATAAGGATTTTGAAAGATATCTTTTTTTATCATAAACATTACCACAAAATTTAGCTAGAGATAGATAGTAGCCCATGGTAATTGCAAACAAAATATGCGCAGGAACTGAAAAAATACCCCTATAAAGACCTACAAGAGGGTTTGCAAAGTAATTGTTTGTTACATACATGATATTTTCAATGGTTGCAAATCCAAGGGCTGCATAAACTGAATATGCAATTCCATCTAACCTTTCGTTAAATTCCTCATGATGATATATAGTTTTTAATACGATTAGCCTTTTAAAAAATTCTTCTGTCAATCCTGCTACAATAAATGCAGTATAAATACTTCCAAATAATCCATTGAATACATTTAAAGATAGGAGAAATTTTTCTATATATAAAGTTGGAAAAATGATTAATGTCCCATAAAAAAATGTCTTTATTACTAAGCCTAAAGGTTCCCTATCATATTTATCATGAAAATATATCCATAGTGCCAAAATTATACTTGGTACTATGGATATGATCAATAATCTAGCATCCATTTTTTAACCTCTTTCTTTTTTATTAATTATAGTTCCCATTTAAGATTTTAATAAACTTAGGTATTTGCATATATGTGTTTTTTTAATCACAAGTATAAAAAAATCACAAAAAACAACCTATTGAATATATTGTAATTAAGGAAAATGAAATGTAAAGGAGGCATATTATGGGAAAAAAGGATTCTATAGGTTATCATAATCACTATATACGAGGGAATACAACATTTGATGATGGGCATTTTCATTCTTATCACGATAAAACTATAAAAATGATTAATACAACTAATGATCATATACATCTTATGGAAGCTAAGACATCACGAGAAGATGAACACTTTCATTATATAACAAATTTTACAGGTCCAGCTATTTTTTGTTCAAAGGGACATTATCATAGTTATTGGGGGATAGTATCCTTTAATGATGAACATATACATTATTATAGTGGGTATACTTCTATTGAATAACTTATTCCACCTTAGTAGGTGGATTTTTTATATTATAGGAAGCTAATATTTTTTATGATTTTAGGGTATATAAACTATTGTGGGACAATAATTACACCTTGTATTTCACAATAACTATAGTATACTATAGTTATTAAAATTTAAGAATGGAGGAATATACATATGCCACTAGTTACATCGAAAGAAATGTTTAAAAAAGCTTATGAAGGTAAGTATGCTGTAGGTGCTTTTAATGTTAATAATATGGAGATAATTCAGGGTATTGTAGGTGCTGCCCAGATCGAAAAATCCCCCTTAATTTTACAAGTATCTGCAGGTGCTAGAAAATATGCTAATCCTATTTATCTAAAAAAACTTGTAGAAGCAGCTATTGAAGAAACTGGTCTTCCTATTGTATTACACTTAGACCATGGTGAGGACTTCGATATATGTAAAGCTTGTGTAGACGATGGTTTTACTTCAGTAATGATTGATGGTTCACATCATCCCTTTGAGGAGAATATTGCTTTAACTAAAAAAGTAGTAGAATATGCCCATTCAAAAGGAGCAGTGGTTGAGGCGGAGCTAGGACGCTTAGCAGGTATTGAGGATGCTGTTAATGTAAGTGAAAAGGATGCTGCATTCACAGATCCTGATGAAGCTGTAGAATTTGTTGAAAGAACTGGGGTTGATTCCCTTGCAATTGCCATCGGAACAAGTCATGGAGCTTTCAAATTTAAAGGAGAACCAAAATTAGATTTTGAAAGACTAGAAAAAATATCAAAATTATTACCTAATTTTCCAATAGTATTACATGGTGCTTCAAGTGTCCCCAAAGAATTTGTAGAATTAACAAATAAATATGGTGGTCAAGTACCTGGTGCACAGGGCGTTCCAGAGTCAATGTTAAGTCAAGCTGCTAAACTAGGAGTTTGTAAAATTAATATAGATACAGATCTTCGCCTTGCAATGACTGCTTCTATACGAAAAACATTTGTTGAAAATCCTGAAGCATTTGATCCAAGAAAATACTTAGGACCTGGAAGACAAGCAATACAAGATATGGTACAGCATAAGATAAAAAATGTATTAGGATCTAGCAATAGAATTTAGATAAAACAATAAAAACCAACTACCTTAATAAAAGGATGTTGGTTTTTTATTAATATCAATTCTCAATCCTCAACTAAATTTTCAAGCTCAACCTCTAAACTCATAAGCATTGTTAGGTCTCCTTTTTCCCATAATTCTGCAAAAACATTTTGATATTTCTCTGCTAGATCTAGTTTACCATCTTGATAAAGTATCTTTATATGATGGAGTATTTGTGAGATTGTACTTGATCTAATATTAAATAATTTTTGAGCGTCTCTAATTTCTTTTCTAATTTCAAACATTTCCTGATCTAAAAGAAAAGCTGCTTCCGCTGCATTTTTTAGTCTTTTGCGCACATTTTCGGGAATATTTTCCTTATACTTATAATTCAATGAATGTTCTATAGTTGCCCAAAAGTTCATTGCCATAGTTCTAATTTGAATTTCAGCTAAAAGATCTTTATGACCTAATGCATATTGTACTGGATATTTTATAATAATATGATAGCTCCTATATCCGCTCTCTTTTTTATTATTTATATAATCCTTTTCACATATAATGTTTAAATCCTTCCCATCTCTATTTCTAATAAGTTCCACTACCTTGTCTATATCATCAACAAATTGACATATAATCCTTATTCCTGCAATATCATCTATTTTCTTTTCTACAATATCTAAAGAAAAATTATTTTTCCTTGCTTTTTCCAATATACTTGAAAGTTTCTTCACCCTCCCTAATACTAGTTCGATAGGTGAGTATTCTCCTAATGTTATATGTTGTTTTTTTAAAATTTCAAATTTAATAACTAATTCATCAACTGCTTGCTCATATGGAATAAAAAATTTTTCCCAATCTTTTGCTTCCAATAGATATCTTCCTTTCTTTTTAAATCTTATAAAAATTTAGGATTTTATAAATTTCTTCATTGCAGTCCCATGAAGATATTCAAATTTTATTCCTTGAAAGGTAGATCTTTTATGCATTTCCTCTAAAATTTGATCCCTTATTTTCCACCAACTAGTATTCCAATTCATAAACAATGTTGTTTCTTCAGGTGCTCTACCTATTAGCCTTTGCATGACAATATCTGGTGATAAATATTCAAGAAACATAATAACTCTGTTAACATATTCATCCTTGGTGATTAGTTGAATTTCTCCCCTATCATATTGTTCTCCCATCACAGTATTCTTCTCAATATATAAAGAATGAAGCTTAATAAAGTCTATGTTTAAAGCAGAGAGAATTTTTGCACTTTCTATAACATCTATTTCTTTATCCCATGGAAGGTTTAGTATTAAATGACAGCATATTTGAAAACCATACTTCTTAATCCTAAGAACAGCATCAATAAACTCGGCTAAAGAATGACCTCTATTAATTTTATCTAAGGTATGATAATTTACAGTTTGTAAACCTAATTCTATTGTAATCCTAATATCCTTTTCCTTTGATAATTGTTCCAAAAACAAAAGATATTCATTTCTAATACAATCTGGTCTGGTGGAAATAGACAATTCTACTACTTCATTATGACAAGCTGCCCTCATATATTGTTCGAATGAATCAATTGGCAAATATGTATTTGTGAAATTTTGAAAATAAGCAATGAATTTATTAGCCTTATACTTTTTCCCTATGTATTCAATATTTGTCTTTACTTGCTGTTCTACACTTATATTATTTGAAAGATTTTCATATCCCGTTCCCTCTTCACCACAATAAGTACATCCCCCACTAGCTATAGTGCCATCTCTATTAGGACAAGTAACAGGTAAATTTATAGGAATTTTGTATACCTTCTCTCCATAAAGCTCCTTTAGATATTGTGAATAAATTCTATATATGGGCTTCTCCTTTTCCATGACACACCTTCTTTATCTTATAAATCAACATTTCTGAGTTTAATTATATCATATGTTAAATACTTTAAGCACTTTAATAAAATCCAACATTTGTACCCTGTTGGGATACATATGTTGGATTTATTTTAATAATTAGTATTAAGTTAGGGCTACAATATAATCATTGATAAAGGAAGGCACTTCATCTTCTTCACAATTAGCACTTAATACAAAATTAACCTGGAACTTTTCACCAATCTTCCTAAGATTATTCAAAAAGAGCTCCAGGTCATGCAAATTAGTATTTATTATATTTAATAAATTATCAACATAAATCTCATCTATATCATAATTCTCCGCAATTAACCCATTCACAAATCCATAAAAACTATCTGAGTTATTAATGGAAAATTCTTTTACATTTATAAATCTAATATTACGATTTAGATCATAAATTGACTTTTCCTTTAAATCTACAAAAACAATTTCTCCCTTAGCAGTTACAACAGAGTTATTTGCCATTTCAAGCAACTTTTTTGTCTTACCGCTTCCCTTTTTACCACAAACAATACTTATCATGGCCAACCACCTCTTTCTATATATTTAAAAACCTTTGTTAATAATATAATTCTATATGCATTTAAAAGTTCCTTCTTTATTTATATATTTATATAAACTTTTTTATTAAACTAGTAATATATAAAAATTATATTTTCTTAATTATAATAATCAATTATTATTTCAAAGTATTATTTATTCTTTTTTATTAAAGAAAAATCCTGCCCTGGCAGGAATTTTCTTTATTCTTTGATTTGGCCAAATATTGTAAAGCTATATACCCCAGCTAAGCCTACCAGAACATATATTATTCTACTTAACCAACTCATCTCTCCAAAAATTGTTTCTACTAGGTTAAAGCCAAACAATCCTATAAGGCCCCAATTTATTGCTCCAATAATTACTAAAGCTAATGCAAATCTTCTCATTTATAAACCTCCTTTTGTTAACCCTAATTATTTCATCTATATTATTTCATTTATTTACATTTTTATACATTTATTAAAATAAAAAAAGAATCCCTAAAAGAAGGATTCTTTTATTAAATTTAGATTTAAATTATTCTTTTTTTCCTGGAACTACAGTATATGCATCACCCTCATCAATAGGTTTGCCCACAAAGTATACAAATGCCGCAGTGGCTACCATTGCTAGTGGAAGTACAATCCAAATTGATAATCCTAACGCAACTGGAATATATCCAACTACAACTGTAAGAATAGCTACAGTAATTGCATAGGGTAATTGTGTTTTTGTATGATCTAAATGATCAGATGCTGCTCCCATAGATGATAGAATAGTTGTATCTGATATAGGAGAACAATGATCTCCGAATATTGCTCCAGTTAATACTGCACCCGCTGACATAACTACGAAGTTTGGATCTGGTGACAATGCTGCTGCTAAGGGAATAGCCAATGGCATTAATATACCCATTGTTCCATAGGATGTTCCTGTTGCAAAGGAAATAATTGCTCCTAATATGAATATTATAGATGGTAATAAAAATGCTGGCATAGTATCTGATAACATAGATACAAGGAAATCAGCTGTCCCTAAATCACCTATAACTCCACTCAATGACCATGCTGATAAAAGAATAACTCCTGTAATAACCAAGGATTTCATGCCTTTTACCCAAATATCAATTGCTTCGCCAATTTTGAAAAGTTTTTGAGATACTCCCATAATCATAGCTATAATACTAGCGATTAATGCTGCTTGAAATAATACAACACTAGCATCAGAAGCCCCAAAGGTCTCTCTTATTGCTGCAAAGGATGCAGGACTGTTTTGAAGAAGTTCAATTAGTACAGCATCTTCTCCACCCATAATTTCATTAAAACCATTATAGTAAAAACCTATAAATGCAAATACAATCAAGGAACCTATAGGTATTATAGCATTCCATACATTTAATTTTTTCCCTTCGATTGGTTCTAATTGTTCAATATCATCAGCTACCATTGGAGTTGATCCATCTGCAATTACTTTATTATATTTTCTTGCTCTACGCTCAGCCTTTAACATAGGACCAAACTCTTTAAGGAAAAATGCAGTACATAAAACAAATAAAAGCATTAAGATATTGTAAAAACGATATGGTATAGTATCAATAAATACTCCATAAGCATTAACTGTTTGTCCGATTGATGCATATGCATCGTTGATTAATCCTATTTCATATCCAACCCATGTTGATATAAGTGCAATCCCTGCAATAGGCGCTGCAGTTGCATCTACAACAAAGGCTAGCCTCTCTCTAGAAACTTTCATTTTATCAGTAACTGGTCTCATAATAGGACCAACGATTAATGAGTTTGCATAATCATCGAAGAATATTAAAATACCTAATATCCAAGTAATAATTTGAGCGCTAACTGGTCCTTTTGCTTTTTTTGCTAAGCTTTCAGCAACTGCTTTTGCTCCACCCATCTTGGCTACCAACCCAATTAGTCCTCCAATAGTCAACACCTGAAGGATAATTCCTGCGTTCCATGAGTCTGATAATGATGCTAATACATAATCTACTATACTTAAGAATGCTTGCACTATAGCCATAATAAAATTACTATCTGCTAATTGCAATATAAAAGCACCTGAAAATATCCCTATAAATAATGAAAGTACAACATTCTTAGTAATGAATGCTAATGTAATAGCTACTAAAGGTGGTATAATAGAAAACCAGCCATAAGAAACTGTTTCTTCTGCCTCAGCAGCTAAAACTGTATTGCTAGATAAAAAAATACATAATAACACTAAAAATAAAATTAAGCCTTTTTTCTTCATTCTTTTCCTCCTTTTTTTATTTTAAAACAAAAAACACCTGGGGTTCTATCTGACCCAAGGTGTTATTCAACTATACCCTTTGTCGATAGCCCTCCACAAATATTTTTTAGAAATATTTGTGACAGTATTGAACATATTATGTCCAACCCCAGTATATAGCCTTTGGCATTACTATACACTTCGGCAGTTTTCCCTTTCAAACCACTTCATAGTGCCACCTCCATGGTTTACTCTTTAAAACTGCACCTCTATCTTTTATTTGTAATTATGTTAAATATACTATAAACATAGAAACTTGTCAACTTTGTAATATAAGAAAATTATCCTAAAAATCCTTGTAAAATAGTATCCTCTGCTTCTTTTTCTGAAAGTCCCAAGGTCATAAGCTTTGTAAGTTGATCAGATGCAATCTTACCAATAGCTGCCTCATGAATTAATTGAGCATCTGAATGATAGGCAGAAATTTCAGGTATAGAAGATACTTGAGCCTTGTCCATAATTATAGAATCACATTGTATATGTCCACGACATTTCGTATGCCCTTTTAAGCTCAAGTGAAAGACTTGTCTAGAATCATCCTTAGCAACTGAGCGTGAAATTATTTGAGCACTAGAATCCTCTCCTAGCAATTCTACTATAATGTTAGACTGCGCACTTTGGTCTAAATAAGTAAGTAATTTCTCACTTACAATCAATCGTGAATTTTTATGAAGTATTATCTCTGTATCTCTTACAGTCTGATCCACACCCTTTATTTGATCCATTTCTAGTTCTACTACTCCATCTTCCTCTACTTCAATTATAGTCTTAGGATTTAATATTCTCTTTCCACTGCCTTCTCCTTCACCATAATGCTTCTCAATATATTTCATATGGGCTCCTCTACGCACGAAAAATTCATGCACTCCATCATGTTGTGCTTTTTTACTCCCTGGATTGTGAATACCACAGCCTGCAACAATTATCACATCTGAACCCTCTCCCACTTCAAAGGTATTATATACTATATCATTTAATCCTTCATGGGAAAGTATTACTGGGATATGTACACTTTCTCCCTTTGTCCCTGGTTTTATTATAATATCGATGCCAGGTTTGTCTTTTTTTGTGACAATTTCAATATTAGCTGTATTATTTTTACTAATTCCTTCACCGTTTTTTCTAATATTGTATGCTCCTTGGGGTACATCATGTAAATCTGCCACTTCTTCTAATAATTTTTTATCTAATACACTCAGCATCTTCAATGCCTCCTTTAATACAATTGTCTCTGAGCTCACATCCTGAATCCAGGTGTGATATATCTTTAAGAACTTTATCTTTACTAGTTATTTCACTTATAGTTCCATTGTCGACCATTATAACTACATCTGCTAACCTTAATATCCTCTCTTGATGGGAAATAATAACTATTGTGGTATCATACTTTTCATGCATCTTTACAAAGGTTTCTGTCAATCTTTGAAAACTCCATAGGTCTATTCCAGCTTCTGGTTCATCAAAAACAGCCACTTTTAATTTTCGAGATAATATACTGGCTATTTCAATCCGCTTTAGCTCTCCTCCGGAAAATGTTGAATTTATTTCCCTATCTAGATAATCTTGTGCACATAATCCTACATCATAAAGAATTTCACAGAGGTCAATTTTATTTTCTCCAGCGGCTAGTTGAAGCATATCCCTTACCTTTAGACCCTTAAATTTGGCAGGTGTTTGAAATGCATATCCAATACCCTGTCTTGCCCTTTCACTAATACTCATATCAGTTATATCTACTTCGTCTAGAAAAATTTTTCCGCTAGAGGGTTTATGTATACCCATAATGGATTTGGCTATAGAAGATTTGCCTCCACCATTTGGACCAGTCATTACATATATTTTATTTCTTTCTAAACTTAGATTTATTTTATTTAAAACCTGATCCTTTCCATTGTCCCCATCTAGATCAACATCAATATTAATCATTTTTAACACTTTTCATATCCTCCTATAAACTATTTTAATTAGTACAATTATTTAACAATTTATTTTTATTATAACATATCCCAGGATGACTCTAGGGGAAATATTGCAGTAATTTTAGGCAAAAAAAAATCCAAATCCTTTCAGATTTAGAACTTACTATCATAATTGGTTGCGGGGACAGGATTTGAACCTGCGACCTCCGGGTTATGAGCCCGACGAGCTACCAGCTGCTCCACCCCGCGTTGTTTTTTTGAGTACTTTTACAGTATATCATCTTAAAAAAAATTTGTCAAAGGTTTTTTTGTTTTTATATAATCTTTTTATATAATCTTATAAATTGCAATATTAAATGTCCGCTATTTTTAAATAAATTTTATATAATCTTTATATAATATCCATATATAATCTTTATTTAATTGAGTAAATAATATACACTTGGTTATAAATAGAAGAGTTACTCAATTAATACTAAACAGAGGTGATACTTTTGCTAACAGAATTTCTAATAAAAAAATTTGTTCCAAACAATAAAAACAAAAACACTAAAGATGTAAGAACACAATATGGATATCTAGGCGGTATTGTAGGTGTAATAGCAAATATTCTTTTATTTACAATTAAAATTATTTTAGGATTTACTATTAATAGTATTTCATTGGTTGCAGATAGTGTAAACAACCTGTCTGATGTAGGCTCTAGTGCTATTACCCTATTAGGATTTAAGTTATCAAAAAAGCCTGCTGACAAAGAACATCCCTTTGGTCATGGTAGAACTGAATATGTTGTAGCGCTTATTATCTCCCTTATTATAATAATGGTTGGTTTTGAGTTGTTGCAAAGTTCTTTCCAACGGATTTTTAATCCAGCACAAATATCCTTTAGTGGTATTAGCATAATCATTTTAATAATTACTATAGTAATAAAATTATGGATGGGAATATTTAACAAGAAATTAGGTAAAATTATAAACTCTAAATCTTTAGCTGCAAATGCAGTTGATAGTTTTAGCGATGTTTTTGCTACAAGCTGTGTGGTTTTATCTATAATTCTATCTCCTCATCTATCCTTGCCAATTGATGCATATATGGGAATAATAGTTGCTCTAGTAATAATGTATTCCGGACTTTCCATGGCTAAAGATACTTTAGATCCTCTATTAGGCAAAGCCCCTGATCCTGAGTTAGTAAAAAGGATTGAAGAAACCATATTACATTTTGATGGTATTGAAGGCATCCACGATCTTATTATTCACGATTACGGTCCTAATAGAACTATGGCAACTCTTCATGCAGAAGTTTCTGACCAGTTAAGTCCTTTAATTGCCCATGATATTGTTGATGCAGCAGAGAGGAAGATAGCCAAGGAATTTAATATTTTCTTAGTAATCCATACAGACCCCTTAAAATTTGACTGTGAAATCACAAGTGAAATATATCAAAAAATAAAGGAGATTTTATTATCTTATCCTAATTGCTTATCCTTCCATGATTTCCGCATCATCCAAACTAATGAGAAAAGTAGTATGATCTTTGAAGTAGTTGTGGAGGAAAAATTAACCGATCAGGAAATATTATCATTAAAAGAAAATATTAAAAGTCACTTAGTTGGTGAATTCCCTAGCTATGATTTTTTCATTACTATGGAAAGACAACATGCTTTTTTCCACTAGTACCTATTAGCTCAATTAAATGGTCTATTTATACCCCTTACTTTTATCTACAATATTAAACCCACCACTGGTACCTAAACGCATTGCTCCTGCATCTATGAATTCTTTTGCATCTTCGTAACTACGAATACCTCCTGATGCCTTTATTTGTGGTTTCTCACCCAATAATTCCTTCATTAATTTTATATCCTCAATTTGAGCACCTGCAGTTCCAAAACCTGTTGATGTTTTTACAAAATCCACACCTATATCTTTACAAGCTTTACAAATCTCTTTAATTCCTTCTTTATCTAGATAACAGGTTTCAATTATAACCTTTAATAATAATTCATTTCCTAAAGATTTAACAGCATTATAAATTTTTCCTATTTCTTCTTTAATAAGATCATATTCTTTATCCTGCCCCCAAGATATATTAATTACCATATCAATTTCATGTGCCCCCCTATAAATTGCATCCTTTGTCTCAAAGACTTTTGTTTCAGTGGAGTTTAAGCCTAAGGGAAAACCAATTACAGTAGCAATTTTTACATCACTGCCCTTTAAAATATCTCTAGCGTATTCAATATGTCCAGGCAATATGCAAATGGTTGCAAAATCATAGGGCAAAGAGTCTCTAGCAAATTTCTCAATATCTAATTTTGTTGCATTAGGCTTTAATAATGTGTTATCAATGTACTTAGCTAATTTCATCTTATTCCTCCTAAAAATTATTTAATTTATATAAATTATTTTTCTAAAAATATTTCTTTAGTTCAATTAAATTAGTTATTTTAATTATATTATTATCATTAATCCTATTTTGGGGGTCTAATAGAATACCTAAAATACCCATTTTATTAGCTGCTAATGTGTCAACTATATAGTCATCTCCAACATATGCTATTTCGCTAGTTTTAAATCCACTTTTTTCTATAGCATCATTAAAAATTTTTGGGTGAGGCTTACTCACTCCAGCTCCATCTGAGGTTATAATAGGATTGAAATAATCCAGTATTCCAGAGCAATTCATTTTTTTATATTGACCTTTTTCAAAACCATTAGATAGAATTCCCATACTATAATTTGGTGTTAAATATTCTAATATCTTCTTAGCATTAGGCATTAGATTTGGTAGTTGTACTAGATTTTCTATATATAAATTATTTAATTCTTCTGCCTTAACTAGATTTCTAATTCCTAGTTCTTCTATCGTTTTATCAAATCTTGTTACTTTTAGCTCTTCAGCTGTTGTTTCTCCTCTTTCAAAGGCTCGCCATAATTCTTCATTAAAATTTGTATAAACATCTAGAAAATTATTAAAATCAATTTTAATTTTATTTTTTAATATTTTTTCATCATATACATTTCTAAGAGCTATGTTTGTATTTCTTCTAAAATCCCATAATGTATTATCTAAGTCAAAATAAATAAATCTTATTCTACCTCTTAAATCCATAGTTCCACCTTAAATTCCTTCCTGCCCTTTTATTATTTTATCAATTGTGCCTCCTCCTAGACATTCCTCTCCTTGATAAAATACTACAGCTTGTCCTGGAGTTATTGCTTTTTGAGGTCTATCAAAAATTACTTTACAACTATTGTTTTCTAAAATTTCCACTTTCACATCTTGGTCAGGCTGTCGATATCGAAATTTTGCTGTACAAGTAAAAGAAGAGGATTTATTGCTATCACTTATCCAATTTAGATCACTTGCATATAGACCATAGGAATATAGTGCAGGATGAGAATCACCCTGTACAACATATAAAATATTATTTTTTAAATCTTTATCTACAACAAACCAAGGCTCGCCTGTTCCCGAACCTCCAATTCCTAAACCCTTCCTTTGTCCTAGTGTATAGTTCATTAACCCTACATGTTTACCCTTTATTTCACCTTCTAAGGTGCGTATTTCCCCTGACTTTGCTGGTAGATAATTGCTTAGAAATTCTCCAAAATTTCTTTCTCCAATAAAGCATATCCCTGTGCTATCCTTTTTCCTAGCTGTTTTTAGATTGTTTTCCTCTGCTATTTTTCTTACTTCACCCTTGTCAATATTACCTATAGGAAAAATAGACTTAGATAATTGGTATTGGTTTAGGGCACATAAGAAATATGTTTGATCCTTATTAGAGTCAACGCCTCTTAATAATCTATATTCGCCATCTTTAAAATCAACCTGACAATAATGCCCAGTAGCAATATAATCCGCACCTATTTTAAGGGCATAATCTAAAAAGGCTTTAAACTTTATCTCCTTATTACACATTACATCTGGATTAGGAGTTCGCCCTTTTTTATACTCATCTAAAAAATAAGTGAATACCTTATCCCAATATTCCTTTTCAAAATTTACAGTATAGTAAGGTATTCCAATTTGATTACATACAGCCTGTACATCCTCGTAGTCTATGGTAGATGTGCAAATTCCGTCTTCATCAGGCTCATCCCAGTTTTTCATAAAGACACCCACCACATTATATCCCTGTTGCTTTAATAACAGGGCAGCCACTGAAGAATCTACTCCTCCAGACATCCCCATAACTATTGTTGTGTCTTCCTTTTTTTTGCTCATTACATTTCAACCTTTCTGCAACTTTATATATTATTTCAATTGCTTATCCAACCATCCCATAATATCCATTATCACTTGTTCACTATAGTCCCCCTTGAACCATATTAGTCAAATTTCCTTACTTTACTAAGAGGATAATACCTGAATATAGCCTTACCAATTACTTCACCCTCTTCTATAAAAGGGGATGGCCAAAGATGTGAATCATAGCTTCTATTTCTATTATCTCCTAGAAAAAAATAGTTATTTTCTGGTACTAATACCGGTCCGAATTCATAATCTATAGCCTTATCTAAATATGGTTCCTCAATTTTTTCGCCATTTCTATAAAGGAATCCCTCTCTTAGCTCTATAGTGTCTCCTCCAACACCAATTAATCTCTTTATAAATCTTTCCTCTTCTTTTATAGGCGAGAAAAAAACTACAATGTCTCCATATTCTAAATCATTTGGATTAATCATTTTATTAATAATCAATTTATCATTTATATTTAAAGTTGGGACCATTGACTCGCTTGGGATTGTTACAGCTTGAGCTACATAGGTTTGTAACACAAAGCTTAATATTATAGCAATTATTAAACTTGGAATCCAATCTTTTAACCATTTTTTTATCATAATCACTTTCACACCCCATGTACTTATTCTAATACTTTTTAAAGTTTTTCCTTTTATCTCTAATATATATTGCCTTTGCAGGTGAATTATCCGAAGTTCGCTCATTTATTTCAAATAACTGGGTTGCTTTTATCAATTCTCCTAATTTTTTATACCCAAAATTTCTAGGGTCAAATTCTGGCGACTTATTAGCAATATTTTGGCCAACATTTCCTAAATGGGACCATCCATTTTCATCAGCTGAATCTTCCACTGCACTTCTAAGTAAATTAACTAATCTGGTATCCTTTTTTAATTCCCTGGAATTTTTTGGGGAAGAGGCAAAGTAAAGGTCACTTTCACGAAGTATTTCTGTATAAATAAATTTATCACAAGCCACCACAAAAGGTCTGGGCGTCTTCTTCTCTCCAAATCCATAGACAATTAAACCAGATTCTCTAATTCTAGAAGCCAAACGAGTAAAGTCGCTATCACTAGATACAATACAGAAGCCATCTAAATTTTCTGTATATAACAAATCCATAGCATCTATGATCATTGCACTATCAGTAGAATTTTTCCCTGTTGTATACCCAAACTGCTGAATTGGCTGTATTGCATATTCCAATAATATATCCTTCCACCCCATTAAGTTAGGACTTGTCCAATCCCCATAGATTCTCTTTACACTAGCTACACCATAGTTTGCAATCTCTGCTATTAACCCGCTAATAATAGCTGGTGATGTATTGTCTGCATCTATTAATACTGATAACTTTTTTTGTTTGCCCTTCTGGTCCATAAATGATATCTCCCCTTTAATTTCTATCCTATAGAACTTGATATATATTAGTATACTATAAGTTTGAATTTTTTAATATTTTCTTCTTTAATTTCGTGATTTTCATATTATAATACACTTATTATTATAAATTTATTTCCATTACATATAAACTAATGCACTGCCTTTTATAAACAGTGCATCCTAACTATATATTTTTTTTTAATTTCTTTACCATTTCTATGGCTATATTTTCACATTTGACAAAGTCTTTATCTTTAGGAGAAGATTTTGCTTCTACTGCTTCACCAACTCTCTCCCACTTAATTTGTTCTGCAAAGGCTTCTAAATTTATTACCCCTCCACCACTCCAGCTATAATTACCAAATATACCAAGAATACGATCCTTCAAAGCTGAATTTTTTATTTTATTAATAACGGATTCCATAGTTGGAAATAGACCTGTATTATAAGCACAGCTACCTAAAATAACACCCTTATATCTCCATATATCGCTAATGATATAAGATACATGGGTCTTTGATGCATCATATAGTCTTATATTAGTAATACCCTTTTCTGAGAGACTGCGAGCTATATAATCAGCCATTTTTGCAGTATTCCCATACATGGAACCATATACAATTACTACACCCTCTTCTGCTTCATACCTGCTCCATTTATCATATAATGAAATAATATGCTGAGGTTTATCTCGCCAAACCGGTCCATGGGTTGGAGCAACAATATTAATATCCAATCCCTTAAGTTTGTTTAATGCCCTTTGTACCATGCTACTATATTTTCCTACTATGTTTGAAAAATATCTACGAATTTCATCCTCATAGAATTCCAGATTAACCTCATCATCAAACACCCCACCATCTAGAGATCCAAAACCCCCAAAGGCATCCATAGAGAATAATATTTTATCTTTCAAATCGTAACTCATCATCGTTTCTGGCCAATGCACCATAGGAGTAAGAAAAAATTTTAATTTATGTTCCCCTAGGTCTAATACATCTCCATCCTCGACTAAATATAAATTTTCTTCTATTCCATAGAACTCCTGCAGCATATCTAAGGTTTTTTTATTGCCTACAATCTTAGTATTAGGGAAGTAATGGAGAACCTCTTTTATGGCACCTGAATGATCTGGCTCCATATGATTAATAATCAAATAGTCTACCTGTTTTCCTTTTTCTAATATTTCTTGTATCTTTTCAAAATAAATTTCCATTTTATTAATCTTTACAGTATCCACTAATGCTACTTTTTCATCATTAATTAAATAAGAATTATAAGCCACTCCCTTATCAAGGGGCCATAAGTTTTCAAAAAGTGCGGTTTCCCGGTCGTTAACCCCAATCCAATATACCTTCTCGGTTACATTTATAGGATGATTCATTCTTATATCCCTCCATTTCATTTGTTCTCTGTAAATATTCTCTAAAGAAACATAATTTCCCTTTTTATTTTATGTGAAAGTCCTATTTTTTTATAATATAAAATTTCTTCTTATTAATATTTATAAAAGTTTCCATACCAAAATTTACTTGCATTAAATACATCTAAGATTTATATTTGTCATGTTATAATAACAATAGACTGCTAAGGGGGTAAACAGAAATGAAACAAAAAAAAATTATTTTAGTATTGGTTTTAATCATTTTATTATCCAGTATAATATTTGTAGCTTTAAAAAGTAGAGCCACAAATAAAGAAACTTCTTCAGAAGTTGGAAAGGAAGAAAGTTCAAAACCTGTTACAGAAGAAAATGCTGAAGAAGAGACTGAAAAAGAAGAGATAATAGAAAAAAAGAAAATTGCTTATATTAGCAGCACTAAACAAAATATTCGTTCCCACGCAGATGAAACATCAGAAATTATAGATAAAATTTCTAAGGGAACAGCAGTAGAAATTATTGAAGAGAAAGAAGTTATAATTGAAGTGGAAAACCAAAAAGATAAAGAAGAATCTAATAATAACCAAGTTGAAAATCAGGAGGATGAAAAAGAGATTATTAAAAGTACTTGGCTGAAAATACAATTTGCTAGACCCCAGGAAAATATAATTGGTTGGATTCCTTCTGAAGCAATAGTAATGAATCGTACTGAGGTGCTTAGTGATAATTTAAAAGAATTAGATTATTCTCCCCAGGAAAAGATAACTCAATATCAAGGGAACCCAAGAAAAGAGGTAAGAGGTATCTACCTAACCCTTTATTCAGCATCTAATAGCAGATTGGATGAGTTAATTGAAATGTCAAAGAGAACAAGTATTAATACTTTTGTTATTGATGTTAAAGACGATAATGGTCATATGTTGTTTGAATCACAAGCTGCAAAAAAGTTTAGTCCAGATGCAAATAAAAATGCTCCTATAAAAGATATAAAAGCATTAGTAAAAAAACTTCATGATAATGATATCTATGCAATTGCAAGAATTGTTTCCTTTAAAGACCCAACTTATACTAAGAAACATAAAGATAGAGCCATCGTATACAAAGATTCTAATAAGCCCTTTACAAATAGTGATGGATTAATATGGGCTTCTCCCCATGATAGAGAATTGTGGGAATATAATGTTGAGGTTTCTAAGGAAGCTGCAGAAGCTGGATTTAATGAAATACAATTTGATTATGTAAGATTCCCTGCTTCCAATGGTGGTAAATTAGATAAAAGTCTAAATTACCGTAATACTAATAATGAATCTAAGCCTGGGGCTATTCAAAATTATTTAAAATACGCTTATAAGGAGCTTTCCCCAAAGGAAGTTTACATTTCAGCTGATATTTATGGTCTTGTAGGTTCTGTAACTGATGATATGGCTCTTGGGCAATATTGGGAAGCCGTAAGTAATGTTGTTGATTATGTAAGTCCTATGATGTATCCAAGTCACTATGCTAATGGAACCTATGGACTGTCTGTACCAGATGCCTATCCCTATGAAACAATTTTTCATAGTACCGAGGACTCTGTTATTAGAAATAATAATATAGAAACACCTGCAAAAATTCGTCCTTGGATTCAAGACTTTACTGCTTCATGGGTAAAGGGACATATAAAATATGGTACCAAACAGGTAGAACAACAAATTAAAGCATTAGAAGAGAATGGTGTAACTGAATTCCTTTTATGGAATGCAAGTAATCGTTATTCAGAAGATGCCTTGAAATAAAGATTTAAAAATATGTTTTTACCTGATTATTTATTATATGAATAAAAAATGAGGGCAAAAGGGATTATTTCCCTTAGCCCTTTTTTTATTCGGTTAAATCATATAGGTATACTTCTTTATCTTTTTCTATCTTTTTCTTGTCTAATTGATCCTCTAATTCCTTTGGGATAGATATCCGATCTGGATTGCCATCTGAAATGTATCTTCTATCTGGATTTTTTTCATAGTCTTTAAAATACCACCATAGATCCATGTCATTCCCCTCTGTGCCAACAGTCCTTGAAATATTATAGATATCAAAATCTTTATGGACTGGTGGAACAAAATAAGGACTTCTTGGGGCTTCCCTTACTGCTGCACTATGATTATATGTTACTCCATCATACTGCCCTGAAATAATAAGCTTATTTGATTTATCATCAGGTCTTAATCCAAAAGGATAACTAAAATAATCTAAGGTAGCTTCAGGAAGTACTTCCTTTACCATATTATTAATTTCTCCTATTTCTTTTTGTACTTCGGTTTCCTTTAATTGATTTAATTTTGGATGGGTAAAAGTATGATTGCCCAATTCATATCCTTGATCTAATAAATACTCTAATCTCTCTTTTAAATCACCCTGTCCCTTAATATCTGTTAATGAATCCCTCATAAATGGATTTGCATTCATAAAGAATATAGCAGCTTTTCCAAAGTCTGGGTTTTCTTGTGCAAACTTATTCATGATATCAACTGCGGTGTCTTTTGTGGGTATCAATTCTCCATCAACTTCCTGCATGGAATAGGAACTGCTTAGGCTATCATCGAAGGTTATAACAATTGGTGTATAACCTGCTTCTATGTCTATGTTGTTTTCTATATAATCCTTCATGGTAATAGGTCTATAATCATTTTCATACATATACTCTAAATCTTTTTTAAAACCTTCGATAGTTCTTTGCCATATACTTGGAGGGTCATTCTTAACCAATCCGTGATACATTACTACTAATATATCTCCTAATTCATTAGGCTTTATTTTTTTATAATCAATCTCGATTTCTTCTTCTAAATTTTCCTTTTTTTCCTCTTCTTGTATAAGATTTTTCTTGCCTTCGGTACTAGCTTCTTCTCCCTTTGATGATCTTAAATCTGTACAGCCACTAATTAATAATAATACAATTAGAAATAATGCTAGAATTTTAGATCTCCCCATGATGACTTCCTTTCTGTATTTATTTATATTCCTATTGTATCATCTAGAATTTATATTAACATGCAGATTATATATGTATATAATTCCAGTTTTCATTTTTACTATAGTATAAGAGCTAACCCCTATAATGAAGCTAGCTCCTGTAACTACTTAATTATTATTTTTTCTTATATGTCTAAACCCTCTTGTATTTTGGGTTAAAAAATTTTCTATAATCAATATTCTCTCTTCTAATTCTACATATTGTTTTTCTTCTAAATCTAATACTCTCTTATATCCTTTTTTCAGAGTTTCTATTTCATTTTCAATTTTATCAATTCTATTTTCAATTTCTTCAGAAAGCTTATTTTCATTTATTTGTTTTTTAATTATATTATCGTCACTTAATAATTCCTTAGATTCATAATTATTATCTATAAAATCATCATTTTTAATTATTTCTTTCTTTACATCCATATTATTAACAAACCCTTTCCTTTTTATTGGAATAACACTAGTGTTTTCAAGATTGCCAAAACCAATAAATCTTAAATCATCTGCACTCCCAAAGGAATAATTTAAAACATCGCCATTATCCTTGTTCACTATATACTTATGTCGAACTATATCATCTACTTTTGATTGTTTCCATAAATAAATATCGCTCCAACTACCTCCTTCATTTTTTGAATATCTACTGGCTATATAATTATATTCAACCCAACATATCCATAGCATTTTTCCATAATATATTAGCGTAGGATTTTGACAATTTTCCCCATTAGATATTTTCTGTTCTTCTATTTTTTTAATAATGCTACACCCTTCAATCTTATGTTTTTCATATTTGACCACTAAATTTCCTTCCTCATACTCACAATAGGCAATCTCTAATTTTCCCATTTCTCGTATAATTACATCGAGATATAACTTGTTTTCTTTACTGGTTGTCAATTGTTGATCATCACTCCAATTTTGTTTATCTAAATCATAGGTTTTTATGAATATTTGTTCTATTCCTGAAACTAAATTGAAATATACTAAAAAAATCTTTTCCCCTGTTACTATAGTCTGAATAGGATTTAAAACTTCACCCCTGGAAATACTATTTATCTCTTGGTTAGTCCAATCTATACCATTATCGTAGTACTGATTAATCTTATATTTTGTTTTATCTTCCCCTTGGGGAACACAATAGAAAATATGAATTTCATCCCCTATTACACAAATATTTAAATTCTGTGCTTTTCTTTCAGCTTCTACAATTACTCTAGAATGGGCAAAATCTCTGTGGCTGGATAGTAATACTACGCTATTATTCTCATTTCTACAAACAAGATATATTTCCCCCGAGGGATTAATTCCAGCATCATAATCATTTGTTGCTTGATGGTTTATCACCTTTTTTCGAATCTTTCCTGTTTCCTTATTAAATGATTGGTAGATAATTTTTTTATCTCTATAAATAAAATTATGTAAGTTCCCCATTTTTTCTTGAACTATTAAACTGGGTTGATTAAAAAAGGGCATCATATCACCTCCAAAGTTAAAATGTCACCATGCTATATACTTATTAATTTTTTCTTAAAAAAATGATACCAATTTAGAGTTGAAATTTAACTCAAAACTTCCATGCTTAATGGAGAACATACTAGAACATACTTCTTTTATCAATCATCAAACAATAAATTGTAACAAGTTATTGATATCAGAATATATTATAAATGAGAATATAAATTTATTTATAAATAATAAAGGAGGTTTTTATAAAATGGGTGATCATAGACGAGATCCTATAGATACAGCACCAGATCAATGCTGTACTGCTGAAACTGGTTGTCACTTCGATGGATCCTTAAGAAATGTTGTTGCTGAACCAATATATACACAAAAGGTATATGATGCAACTCTATTTAATTTACAGGGCTTAAGAACCATCCAAAATCAACCCTTTAGCCCTAGGCTAGATGATGATGATCGCATAGTTAGAGTTTTGGACATAAGATGCAGAAAGTTCTTTAATCCTGAAGATATTGAGGATCCTAGAAATTTAATAGTAAAAAAAGATACACAAGTTGCTGGAGCACAATTTGTCCAAAAAAACGGTAAGGATATTGAAGTTGTAGGTCCCGATGGAACACATAGTGAAAAATTATTATATACAGATACTTCAGAATGTGATGAAAATGATAGAGGAACACCTATATTTGGTACACAAACCCTATATATAACTGGTAATGTAGTAGTTGAATTAGATGCTATTATTGAAAATGGTTGTGATGACAGCTGTAATGAAAGATGTAATGAAAGATGTAAACAAACCTTAGTTGCGAATGTGCAAATTGCTCCACCTGAAGCTCCATTAGTTCTTACTAATTTTTTTGAACTATGTATGCCCTCGGTTTATGATGGTGCATTCTTGCCTAGATTTACTGAGTTTTGCAATATTTCTTGTGAGCCAAGATTAGCAACTAGCAATGTTAACAGGGATATTAGAATCAACCCAAAAACTGGTCAATTAACAGCTAACTTGCTTATTACTGTAAGCGTTACATGTGAGAAAAAAATAGTAGTTCCTGTTCAATTATGTGTACTTTCTACAGGATTTCCAAAACTTTCTCCAGATACATCTCCTATTACTGCTACCTTCCCCACTCTGTTTCCAAAGCAGATAGATGAAGATAGCAAAAAACATCGCAATAGATTATCAGAAACAGATAATATTATACAGGATATAGAATAAGATAAAGCAGGGAAAACTATCCCTGCTTTATTTCAGTTCCTTCCACAAACTTCCTTTTGTTTTTTGTTATTTCGATATATGTTTCTTTATCTATTACATCGTCCTCTAGCCACTCATTGGAAAAGTTTAGAAAGGTTATAACAACGTCTTTTAATGCGTTGACATATTCCTCATTCAATAAAATCTCTCCTTTGTAGCAGCTTTACAAATTGTCAAAGCCTCTATTCTAATTGTAGGAAATTGTAATTATTAGGATCTTAAAGTTTACTTCGCTCCGCTTATATATATATTATACATGTTAGTTAAAAAATCCTTCTAGATTTTATATTAAAATATAACTTTTTTCTATAGAAAGATTATTATATTTATTTTTATCTGCTTTTTTTAATTTTTAAAACTATGGACCGGTGCTGGTATTCTTCCCCCTCGTTCTATAAAATCTTCACAAGAGAATTTACTTACATTCATAATTGGGGCATACCCTAACAGTCCTCCAAAAATAGCTTTATCTCCCAGATCTTTACCAATAACAGGAATTAGTCTAACTGCGGTTGTTTTGTTATTAATTACCCCAATAGCGGCTTCATCTGCAATAATTCCAGAAATTGTTGTAGCTGAAGTTTCCCCTGGAATTGCAATCATATCTAAGCCCACTGAGCAAACACAAGTCATTGCTTCTAATTTATCAAAGGTTAAGGCACCCTGAGTAACAGCCGCAATCATTCCCTCATCTTCACTTACGGGAATAAATGCTCCACTAAGACCTCCTACATGGGAAGATGCCATTATACCACCCTTTTTTATAGCATCATTTAGTAATGCCAAGGCGGCAGTAGTTCCATGGGTTCCACATACTTCTAAGCCTATTTCTTCTAATATTCTTGCTACACTATCTCCAATGTCAGGTGTAGGTGCTAAAGATAAGTCTAATATACCAAAGGGTATCCCTAATCGCTTACTAGCCTCATTACCAATTAGTTGCCCAGCCCTTGTTATTTTAAATGCAGTTCTTTTTATTGTTTCAGCTACAGAATCTATCCTCTGTCCTCTTACTTTCTCCAAAGCTGATTTTACAACTCCCGGACCACTTACACCTACATTAATTACTGCTTCAGGTTCTCCTACTCCATGATATGCCCCTGCCATAAATGGATTATCCTCCACAGAGTTTGCAAACACAACCAGCTTCGCACACCCTATGCTATCATTGTCCTTAGTTAACATTGCTGTTTCTTTAATAACAATTCCCATTTCTTTAACAGCATCCATATTAATACCTGCCTTAGTACTACCGATATTAACGGAGGCACAAACTCTTTCTGTTTCCTTAAGGGCTTGAGGTATTGATTTTATTAGTATACTATCACCCTTAGAATATCCCTTATGTACTAATGCAGAAAATCCACCAATAAAGTTAACTCCTACTTCTTTTGCTGCCTTATCAAGGGTCTTTGCATATTCAACATAGTCTTTATCATTTGAGGCACCAGCTACCAATGCAATTGGTGTTACTGCAATTCTTTTATTTATAATAGGAATGCCAAATTCTCTTTCTAATTCTTCTCCTACTTCAACCAAATTACCAGCATATTTAATAATCTTATCATATATCTTTTGTCTAGATTTATTCCCGTTTGAATCTGCACAATCCAGTAATGAAATGCCCATTGTTATTGTTCTAATATCCAATTTTTCCTTTTCGATCATTCTAATGGTTTCAGTTATTGAATTAATATTTAACATATCTATTGCTCCTTGTCTATATTATGCATAGCATCGAAAAAATCCTGATGTTGAATCTTAATAGAAACTCCAATTTCCTGCGCAAGTTTATCTAATTCAGCTGCAAGATCCGTAAAGGAAATCGTCATTTCATTTAAGTTTGTAATCATAATCATTGTAAAATATTTTTCTAGGATAGTCTGACTAATGTCCATTATATTAATATTTCTTTTATATAATGCACTTGATACTCTTGCTATGATACCTTTTTTATCTTTGCCAATTACACTAACAATTGCTCTCATTTTAATACACCTCTGATTATTATTTTGTTTACTACTGCCTATAAAGTTTATAAAAAAGTAGCAAAGCTGTAAAATGTAGTTTACTATTCTGTTAATTCATTGTCAACATAATATTAATTACAAATTAATCCAAAATCATAAACATCAATTAAGTTATCGCTAAGTTATCGCTAAGTTATATATCGCTAAGTTATCGCTAAGTTATCGCTAAGTTATCATAAAAATATATTGACTTTGTTTTTTTTTATGGTATTGTAAGTAATTAGGGTAGTATTATCTTAATCATTTAAGGGGAGAGGAATTCATGATTTTAGATTATATTCTTAATATTCTAGTTCCTATTATTATTCACATTTTGGAAGTAATAGGCGTATTTATTATAATTTTTTCAGCATTAAAATCCTTTATAAATTATGCTCGCAGGTTCTTTGATTTTTCTAATGATAACATTAAAATTGAGTTTGCTAAAGGTTTAGCGCTAGCCCTTGAATTTAAGCTAGGTGCAGAAATTTTAAAAACCTTAACCATTAGAACATTAGATGAAATGTTAATTCTAGCTTCTATTGTATTACTAAGAGTAGTTTTAACATTTGTTATTCATTGGGAAATTGAATCAGATACAAAGCGCCATCATGACTTTTTAAAATCTAAGGAAATAACAAAAGAAAATCAACATAATTAAATAAATAAAAGGGTTATTACTTAAAAAAGTAATAACCCTTTTATTTATATTTCTAGTCCTGTATATATATGGATTGCATCTCTTAAGAACTCAGCTGTTCCTGGTTGTTCTTTATCATAATACTCCTTAAATCTTTCATCATCCACATACATTTGGGCAAGTCCGGCATGGGCTTCTTTGCTATATTTATCCCATGTAAATGATAACCATTGTTTGTGTAAATCAGCTGCTTTTTGTGCTAAGTCACTTGCTGGATCGCCAGTTTTAAATGCTTCTGCTAAAATAGAATTCAATTGTTCTTCTATTTTCTTGAACTCTGCATATTTTTCTTGACTCATATTCATCATCTTAGCATTTGATTTATCAACTGTGTCCTCTCCATATTTGTCACGAATCTCTTTGCCATATTTATTTTCATTTTCGTTAATTAAATTTTTCTTAAATCCCTCAAACTTTTCTTTATCGCTCATTATAATCCTCCCTTCTGTTAAAGCAATGGTTTTATTCACATTGTCGATTAACAAATCTAATTGATTTCTTTTTTCAAGGAGTTTTTTTCGATGATCTTTAAGTGCATTAGCCTCGTTAAAGGAAGATGAATTAATAATCTGTTTAATTATTTCTAAACTTACATCTAATTCTCTATAGAATAATATTTGCTGTAATCGATCTACTTCCCTAGTACCATAGATACGATATCCTGATGAATTAATCCTTGCCGGCTTAAGAATTCCTATTTCATCATAATATCTTATAGTTCTACTGCTAACACCTGCTAATTTTCCAAGCTTTTGCACTGTATATTCCATCCCTTCACTCCTCACATCATCATCTTATACCTTAACGCTGCGTCAATGTCAATAGAAAATTTTAAGTTTTTGTGTTATAATTTATTTATCGTAAAACTATATATTGCTTAGCTTAGAACATTTCAAGGAAAAAATATCTATAATAATATTTTTTCCTTGTTTTAATAGAAAGGAAGTTGAAAATATTTGAACATACTTTTTGATAAATTTAAAGAGGTGTTGATGTCTGTATTCCCAATTGTAATTATTGTCTTTATATTAAATTTTACCATTTCCCCAATGGAAAGTTATTTAATATATAGATTTTTATTGGGAGCATTATTTATTATAATTGGACTATCCATATTTTTGTTCGGTGCTGATATAGGAATTACTCCTATTGGATCGCTAATGGGTCATTCTATCGCAAAAAGTAATAGACTATGGGTTATAGGCGTAGCTGGTATTATACTAGGGTTTTTAATATCAATCGCTGAACCTGATTTACATATTCTAGCTAATCAAGTAAACTCTGCAACTGGTGGCGTTATATCTAAAAATATAATTGTACTCATTGTATCCTTAGGTATAGCAGTAATGATAGCAATTGGTCTATATAGAATTGTCTATAATAAACCCCTACACAAACTCTTGACTATTATTTATGGAGTTATTTTTGTTTTTGCAATATTTACCTCTCCAGAATTTTTAGCTATATCCTTTGATGCTTCTGGTGCTACCACTGGAGCAATGACTGTTCCATTTATTTTAGCTCTAGGCTTAGGTATTTCCTCATTAAAAATCGGTAAAGTTTCTGAAGAAGATAGCTTTGGTTTAGTAGCAATAGCTTCATCGGGTGCTATTCTATCTGTTCTTATTATGAGCTTATTTAATAAAAATAATGAACTATCCAATAGTATAGAAACGAATATATTGGAAACAACTTCTATAGTAGACCCATTTATTAGAAAATTTCCTACTATAATATTTGAAGTTTTTATGGCTTTACTTCCATTATTAGTATTATTTTTTATTTTTAATTATATTTCATTTAAACTTTCACAGAAAAAATTAAAGAAGATATTAAAGGGACTTGCCTATACCTTTATCGGTTTAGTATTATTTCTATTAGGAGTAAATGCTGGTTTTATGGATGTTGGTTATATTGTAGGTTATAGCCTTGGCTCTTTGAATAGTCAGTGGGTAATAATACTAATTGCCTTTATACTTGGATTAGTTGTAATCTTAGCAGAGCCTGCAGTATATGTTTTAACAGAACAGATAGAAGATGTAACAAGCGGCTATATCAAAAGAAAAATAGTAATGTTTGCTTTATCAATAGGTGTTGCCGTTGCTGTGTCTCTTTCAATTATAAGAATAATTATCCCAGGAATACAATTATGGCATTATTTATTACCAGGCTATATAATAGCTATTATAATGACATATTTAGTTCCCAAGCTCTTTGTTGGGATAGCATTTGACTCTGGAGGAGTTGCATCTGGCCCAATGTCTGCTACATTCATTTTAGCATTTGCCCAAGGAGCTGCCCGTGCTACAGAAGGAGCAGATGTAATTATAGATGGTTTTGGCATTATAGCTATGATAGCTTTAACTCCATTAATCGCCCTACAGGTTTTAGGTTTGTTATTTAAGATTAAGTCTGGAAAGGGAGGTAATACAAATGGAAAATAATATAGAATTTAATGAATTCGAATTATGTTGTGTAATTGTAGATTGTGGTATGGGTAGTAAGATTTTAAAAACAGCAAAATCCTTTGGGGTATCAGGTGGAACTATTTTATTAGGTAAGGGAACCATAAAAAATCCACTATTAGAAATACTGGACCTTAATGATATTAGAAAAGAAATTGTTCTTATGATATCAGAGAAATCAATAGCATATAAATCCCTAGAGGAAGTAAGTAAAAAATATAAATTTGAAAAACCTAATCGTGGGATAGCATTTTCTACTCCTATTGCTAACTTACTAGGAACAAGCTCCTGTAAATACAAGGAAAACCATGAAAGTAGAGGTGTAAATAATATCATGTATAATGCTATTTTTGTTATTGTAGAAAGAGGGAAAGCCGAAGCAGTTATTGATACAGCAGAATTAGCTGGTTCCCGTGGAGGTACTATTATAAATGCACGGGGTTCCGGTATCCATGAAAGAGCAACTCTATTTTCCATGGTAATAGAGCCTGAGAAAGAAATAGTTTTAATCATTTCTGAAAAGGATAAAACAGATGATATAGTTCTTACCATAAATAAATCCTTAGATATAGAGAAACCTGGAAATGGTATTATGTTTGTCATAGACCTTAATAAAACCTATGGATTATATTAATTTTTAACCCTTATATTACAATAAATAATATAAGGGTTTTAATAGTTCTTTTATTTATTCATCTATAGGCTTCAAGGTTTTTATCCCAAAGGTGGAAAATGTAAGCCCAAACAATAGTATAATACCTAAATCTAAAACTATGGATTTAAAACTCCCTCCTTGAAATACTTCGCCAATAGCTTTCATTACCCATTTTTGTGGAACAATATATCCGATTTTGCTCATAATTTCTGGCATCATTGATTCGGGTATAAAAACTCCTCCAATCACACAACTTGGTACAATTATTGTAGCTATAAGCATAGTTGGATTAATACCATTCTTGATTATACCAGAAATTCCAATCCCTAATCCAATTGTTGAAATAATAAACATTAGTAAAATAATAAATAAATAAAATAATTCTAACCCCCAGGGAATGTTAAATACATATTTGATAGTAACTATCATAGGAATTAATTGAATAATACCTAATACAAAACCTCCTAATAGATTTCCAAATATAACCTCCCCTTCCCTCACAGGTGTGGCATACATTCTTGCTAAGGTTAACCTTTTTTTGTCTTCCATAATTGTACCCATTGTATTTAGGGACATTATCATTAAAAATATAATTCCAAATCCTAAAACAGAGAGCAATCCTTCGAATTCACTTTTTTTAAGCTCATTGTCTATTATACTAAATTCTATTGCTAAACTATCATTCTGAAAATCATCTATAAAGCTTAACAATACATCTGTTTCTATTTCTCCATTAAAATTATCTGTTTCTACAATAGTTTCCCTGATAGAATATAAACTAAAAATATAGTCATTAATAATTCCTTTTATGCTTTCACCCTCAGGACTTCTGCCATCTTCTATGATATCTAGTTCTATTTTTTCTCCTTTTTTAATAGCTTCGCTAAAATTTTCAGGTATTACTATACCTACATTGATCCCATTATCCTGAAGTAATTTCTGATATTCTTGGTGTTCTATAGATATTACTTTTATATTTTTTTGTTCTCTAATATACTGTACAAATTTTTGACTGAGCTCTTTCTTATCTTGATTTAGAATGCTCACCTCTATTTCTTGCTGATCAAATTGCCCTATTACAAAGGTAATTATTAACATTACAATAATGGGTAGTATAATAAGTGCCATTAGTTCTCTTTTGTTTCCAATAGCTCGCATAACTATATTTTTTCCTATTAATATACTATTCATATGTCTTCCTCCTATTATATAAGGTAACTCCTATAACCCATAAGATAGTAGCAATTATAATTAAAATAGTTAAATTAACCCAGATATCTATTAATGAATTACCTTTGATTAACCTTATAATTCCATCAAATGCCCATTTATTAATTGTAAATTTCTCAAATATCCCTATGGGAGATACAGTAAATCCACCACTTACAAAGGTCATTAGCCAAATAAATACAGTCATAGCCGAGGTTAGAGCTTTACTGGAATTAAATAAACTCGAAAAAATAACTCCTAAAGCAGATGAAATAAATATAATTAATATAACAATTAAAAACAAACCACCCATTTGATTTCCCCACTCTACTTTAAAAAGCCATCTTGCAAAAAGCATTATAAATATAGCTTGTATTATTGATATAAAACCATTCCCTATTATCTTTCCTATTAAATATTCTCTTTGCTTTATTGGAAAGGAATGAATTCGTTTAAATGTTTTATTCTCCCTATCGTCAATTAAATCACCACCTAATCCCATTCCAGAAGTGAGTAAAAAGAAAATTAACATACTGGTCGCGAAAAACTGATAACTTGTAATATTGTTGGTTATTCCCTTATCAATTTGTTGAGACTTAACAAATGTCATTCCATATTTAGTTTGTGTGTCATGCAAAATAGTATTTATTATTAGTTCACTATCTTCTGTATTTTCTTGGTGTATTTTAGCAAGTCCAATTCCTCTATTAACAGCTTGTGTATAGGTTTTAATAAAAGATGTAACTACCGCTTCTTCTACTGGATTTCTTCCTGAACTTATTATTTTAATAGTTGTATTTTCTACATTTGCTTCATATTGGGTATGAGTATTTAGCACAACAATTGCTATATTATATTTTTCATCACTTATTTTTCCTTCAATTTTCTCAGTGTTTATAGAATTAACATTGAATAAATCCTTACCCTCATTCTTTAAATAATTATAAAAATTTTTTCCTAATTCTCCCCTATCTTCGTTACTATATAGTATTTCAAATTTTTCTATTTTATCTTCTATCTCAAAGACAGGCTTGAGAGCATAGCCCATTAATGCAATCATTAAGACAGGCATAACTAACAATAAAATTAAGACCATTTTATTTTTTATAATAATTTTTAAATCTTTAAATACAATATTTAAAATATTCATAATTTATCTTTCTCCCCTAATCTCTAAGACTTCGGCCAGTTAAAGATAAAAATACACTTTCTAAATCTGGCTCTATCATCTTTACAGATTTAATTACTACATTATTATTTGATAATATAAATAGGACATCCTGTAGAATGTTTTGTGCATTGGATGTTATAATTCCCAATATGCCATTATGAAAATCTGCATCCTTTACTCCTGTAATAATTTTTAATTCCTCCAGAAAATTATAATTAAAATCTATTACCTCCACTATAATCTTTTCCTCTTTACTTACTAAATTCTTTAGTTCATTCTTCGTGCCACAGGCTACAAGTCTCCCATGATCAATAATAGCTATTCTATTACAAATTGATTGCACCTCTTCAATATAATGACTAGTATAGATTATTGTAGACCCCATTTTATTTAATTTACAAATAGAATCTAAAATATGTTTTCTAGACTGGGCATCAATACCCACTGTTGGTTCATCCATAACAATAAGCTTAGGGTGATGTACTAAAGCACAGGCTATATTTAATCTCCTCTTCATTCCTCCAGAAAATTTTTTAGGTATTTCATTTGAACTATGTGATAAGCCAACAAACTCTAAAGCTTCGTCTACTCTTTCTTTAAGTAAATTCCCTCTTAATCCTGACAACTTCCCAAAGAAAGTAATATTTTCCTTAGCTGTAAGAGTATCAAATATGGCAATTTCCTGAGGCACTAAACCAAGTCTTTTTTTAGCTTCTAAGGGATTTTCCTGAATATTAATTCCGTCTAAGATGACTTCTCCCTGATCAATCTTTAAAAGACCACATATCATATTAATAGTGGTGCTTTTACCCGCACCATTTGGACCTAATAAACCAAATATTTCTCCTTTATAAATATCTAAGTTTATATTGTCAACTGCTATATTCTGTCCATATCTTTTAATTAAATTTCTTATTTTTATCATTTATGTCTCTCCTCCTCTTATTTTTTATAATAATTATATCCTCTTTTCTCTAGTAAACTTAGTATCTTAAGTCCTATTAAAATAGTACTAAAGTACTGTTTTCTTTAATATTTTGGTATTATAATTATAGTTATAAAATACTGAAGTATTTTATAAAGTCTTTTCGTCTAACCTAGTAGAAAAAAATAAGGAAGGTGTTTCATTTGAAATTAAATGTAAAATTTATGATTATTCTATCAATATTATTATTATTAAGTGCAAACTTAATAGGTTGTGTAAGAACTTATTCAGGAGAATTCGGTAGTGATCATACATTAAGTGAAATTATTGAATATGAAAAGCTGGAAACCATTGATGTAGACATTAAAATGGGTGTTGGTAAGCTTAATGTATCTGGTGGGATTAAGGATATTTTTGAAGGATCTTTTATTTACAGTATTGATAGGTGGAAACCTATAATCGACTATAGTTCAACAAGCAAAAAAGGTCATTTGTTAATTGAACAACCTTCAAACATTGGGAAAATTAATATCGGTAAGAAACAAAAATATCAATGGGATATTTCATTAACAGATGAATTGCCTATGGATTTAAGTGTTCAATTAGGAGTGGGATCCAGCATTTTAGCCTTTGATACATTAAACTTACGAAATCTAAATATTGAAATGGGAGTTGGAGAAACAGAAATAGACCTCAGTGGAGATTGGCAAGAAGATCTAAATGTAAGTATTGAAGGTGGTGTAGGAAGTGCAACTATATTTTTACCAAAAGATATTGGAGTAATAATAGAGGTAAAAGGCGGTATAGGTACGATTCATTCTGATGGACTAATTCAAAATGGAAATGAGTATACAAACGAGCTTTATAATAATTCACAAGCTAATTTAATTATAGATATTGAAGCAGGAATTGGTGAGATTATATTTAAATAAAAAGTTATATCTAAACAGTGAAACTAGACCAAAATCCCAGGAGAGCAAAGCATTATCCATAAATATAAAGTTTCTTAGAGGTAGTGTAAATAAATTTGTGCTTATGTGAAACTAAAAGCTCTCCTTCTGCTGTATTTTACTTTTTTAAATAAAATACAGCAATTTGTGTGCGATCCCTTAAATTTAATTTATTTAATATACTAGAAATGTAATTCTTTATAGTGCTTTCGCCTAAAAATAATTTATCTGCAATCTCCCTATTTGAAGCCCCTTCACTAATTAATTTAACTATATCAATTTCTCTTTTGGTCAGATTATATTTTGATAAATCTCTCTCTTCTCTATCTTTTAACATATTTGTTAATTTATCGGCAATCTCAGGATGTATCAGCATTGCTCCGCTATGTATTAGTTTAATTTGCTGTCTTATCTTATCTGTAGAAGTGTTTTTTAATATATAACCATTGGCTCCGTTTTTTAAAGCTTGTAGAATATAATCATCATCTTGAAAGGTTGTAAGAATTAGAATATGCACATTTGGAAAGTGTTCTTTTATTTTTTTTGTACCTATGATCCCATCACATACGGGCATACGAATATCCATTAATAAAACATCTACCTTTACTTTGCTGCATAATTCAAATGCCTGATCGCCATTTTTACATGTGCCTACCACCTCAATTTCTTGATCTAAATCTAGAATCAATTTTAAGCTATCTCGTATTAGGGCATCATCATCAACAATTGCAACACGAATACCCATTAAAAATCCCCCTTTATAGGTATTGACATTTTAATTATAAAACCTTTTTCACTACTAAAGTTTATACTTCCACCTACTAATTCCATTCTTTCCTCCATACCATTTAAACCAAATCCTTTTTTTATCTTATCTACGCCTATTCCATCATCTATAACTAAAACAACTAGTTCCCCTATTGAGTAACTTATTTGGATTTTAATATTTTTTGCATATCCATGTCTTACTGCATTTGTCAAAGCTTCTTGAATATTACGATAAATAGTTATTTCTATACTTGGTAATAATGGATATACATTCCCGCATATCTCAAAATTTATCTCAAGACCTGTGTTTTTTTTAAAATCATTAATCAATTGTTTGAGATTAACTTCTCGGCTTTTATAGGTCTTTGGACGAATTTTTTGAACAGTTTTACGAACTGTTTCAATACTAGAATTCATATTTTTATATACATTATTTAATAACTCCTTAGCCTTGTCTTGATCTACCTCCATAATATTTAATGCAGCATCTATTTGCAATAAAACACCTGTTAGATTGTGCCCAATAGTATCATGTAGTTCTCTAGATATTCTATTTCTTTCCTCTAGCTGAGCGATGTGCTCTACTTGTCTTGAATATTCTAATATCCTACTCCTTGCTGCTTCTAATTCATAATTTTTTCTTCTTAGTTCATCATACAATGTCTCTGTATTAACACGCATATTAAGTTCTCTTTTAACTTCCATCAAAAACAAATTAAACACAATAAAAAAAATAATAATAACAATCTGCCACAAAAAAGAATCTAAAGAATATAGACAATATATTAATGCTATGGCTGTAATAAAAGATAAATATTTAGATTCATTAGATAGTTTCATATAAATATCAATAAGTGTAGAAAAAAGAATTAAATAGCATACACCACCAAATAGATAATAGATATAGACTATTGTGCCTATCTCCAAAAGTATAGACAAAATAATAAAGTGTTCTTTAATAATATATCTTCTGATCTGACTATTCATTATAATACCAAATGCTAAAACGCTATAGTAGGTTAAATTTGAAATTGGTAAATCTATTAATGTTATGATAATAGGAATCATCATCATGACATAATTGGTTATATTAATATACCTACCTTTTATATTCATCTTTCACTACTCCTATTAAAATGGTTTATTCCATTATATACCACTGAGTACATTCTTCTCAACAAGAAAAAAACGCATCCATACAAACCCCTTATTTTTATATTATAGGAAAGTAGAACTTTCCTATAATATAAAAAAACAAGAGGTAAATAAGCCTCTTGCTATAAAAGGATTTCATTATTTAATTAATGTTTATATTTCATTCTACTTCTTATTTTCTCTACAACTTTAGAAGATTCATCCCTTTGTAAATAATTGTTGCCACCTGTAAGCATTAAATCTTCATCTAATATAGACCAGTCTTCTCCCATTTCCATATCCTCTTGAATATTCCTAAAATCTTTTCTTTCTTTACTATCCATATAAAATATCTCCTTTTCTAATGATATTTTAAATACTTTAAATTTATTTTTGTTCTTTTTTTTTAACTTAATACAAGGAAACTATTGGTAATATAACTTTTTATGAATCTATTTAAATTCTATAGCATATATTGATATTGAGTATATTTTATGTATAAAATACAAAATTTATGTATTTATTAAAAAAGGAGGTTGAAACTTGAAACCTAATATAATTCAACCTACCAAAGCTGAAAGAAGGAAAATCCTTCTAGAATTATTACAAGAAGAAAATCGAGTAGAAGATTATCCATATCTTATAGAATCCCTAAGCCCTCCACAGGATATTACTACATTAGCTCCATTAGGAAGTGGAAAAAATATTTCCATTGGAGTTATAGGTGGCGGTGTTGCAGGATTATCGGCGGCATTTGAATTAAGAAAGCTAGGATATAATATCACGGTCTTTGATGCTCAGGAACACCGCATTGGGGGAAGGATTTATACCCATTATTTTGATCCTTCAAAAAGATATTACGGTGAACTAGGAGCTATGAGAATACCTATTTCCCATGAAATATCATGGCACTATATTGATTTATTTAAATTAAAAACTCTACCCTTTATACAATCCACTTCTGCTGATACTTTTTTTATAAGACATCGTTATGCATGTAATGACCCCCAAGGGGAAAGTGTAAAGAAAAATATCTATCCAGCTTTTAACCTAACCACAGAAGAAAGGGTTACCCCCTGGAGACAATTGTTAAATAATGCTATTAATACTCCTCTTATGGAATTGCCCCCAAATATTCGCCAAGAAATTATAGAAATAAAGAAAGAGTATTCTCCTGAGATAATTAACCTAGACTATTTAAAAATCAGGGATATATTTGAAAGGGCAGGGCTTAGCCAGGGTGCTATAAATATGTTGGCAAATTTATCGCCCTTAATTGGAGATTTTTATTATAGTAGTGCTATAGAGCTATATTCAGAAATCTATTCCTTAGATTTTACATCTCTATATCGTATTGATGGAGGCACTTCTAGACTCCCAATAGCTTTTTTTAATTCTTTTTTTGATCCTGATGTTAAAAAATTTTACCCAGCTATTCCCTCTCAACTATTAGGAAAGGTAAATTGGATGGGTGGACATAGGGTAGAAAAAATTAAACAAGCAAATATGGGAGGTCCGGTTACACTATATTTTAAAAATAATAATAACCAATTCTTACAAACCAAAACCTTTGATTATATTATTTGTGCTATCCCTTTTTCCACATTAAGGCATGTGGAATTATATCCACAATTTTCGGATAATAAAATGCAAGCAATACAGGAATTCACCTATGAAAATTCCTTTAAGGCAGCTCAGTTTTTTAGTAAAAGATTTTGGGAAGATAATAATATTATTTGCGGTAGAAAACTTGGTGGTAGTTCTTCAACTGATCGTCCTGTTACTTCTCTATGGTATCCTTCTGATCATTGGGAATTTATAGGTTCAACCCTTCCTCCTCCTGATGAGCCAGGTGTATTATTATCAACCTACAATTTCGTTCTAGATGCTGTTAGACTAGGAAATCTTCCTCCTACTAGAAGATTTAATGAAATTAAAAGACAGATTGAGCAGATACATTACCTACCCAAGGGATATTTAGACAGAATATTATTAGACCAGGTCAGTGTAAATTGGAATAGTTTAGAATGGTTTTTGGGTGCTTTTGGTTACTATAGCCCCAGTCAAAAGAGTATTTTCTCGTGGAGTATGAAACAACCTGAATATAAAGACAGAGTTTTTTTTGCAGGAGAACATGTTTCTGGCAAGCATGCATGGATACAGGGAGCACTGAAAACTGCAATGGAAGCCGCTAATGCTATCGCCAGTTTACCAAGGAAAATCTAAAAGATAAAAAAAGATATCTCTATCAATATAATAGAAGATACCAACTTTTTACTTCATAAATAAAATGAGAAGTACTTAGTTACACTTCTCATTTTATTCTTTAATTTATTATACAATCCTCTGGTCTTTTATCATTTCTAAGTCCCTTAAATACAGGTTGCCTCAAAGAACCAGTAGCTGTTTCCATCATATACTCTACTTTACATACAAGATCTGGCTTAATCCAAACTGCATTCTCGTTGCCTTTTGATATTTCTTTAATGTTAGGAGAGTTTATTCTTGTCATTGAACTTATTATTTTAAAATCTGTTGTTGATACTCCTAGGGTAACATGACCCTTATATATTAATTGGTCTCTAAAATATTGCCCAAGTACAATGCTAGTTACTCCTTTATCCTTTACAATATAGCCACATACAACAAAATCATCATCCATTAGGTTTTTTATTTTAATCCAATCCTTTGTTCTCTTATTAAAATAGTACTTACTGTCCATAGCTTTAGCTACTATCCCTTCAAGGTCTTCTTTTTCAGATAATTTATATAGGGTAGTCCCTTGCTCCTCAATATATCTTGAAATTAAAATATGCTTATTTTCTATTATGTTATCTTCTAATAACCTTTTTCTCTCCATTAAAGGAAGATCAGTAACTTGTTGATCTTTATAATATAATATATCAAATGCAGTAAAACTAGCTGGGTACTTTAAGGAAGCAAGTTTTATTTTAAATGTATTAGACATTAATGAACGCCTTTGTATTTCATAAAAATCAGGCTTTCCATCCTTAAAAACTAACAGTTCCCCATCTAATATGCAACGATATTTTATTTGCTTGTGAATCTCTGATAGCTCCGGAACCTTTCCTAACATTTTAAGATTCCTTTTATTACGAAGCTCTGTTTCTTGAGTCTTATCTAAATATGCGACACATCGTTCTCCATCAAATTTCAATTCATAGATAAATTTTGGACTGTCAAATACCTCTTTCATCTCACCTATTAACATTGGTTTAATATTTTTACTTTCAAATATGTCCATTATGCACCCTTTGTTTTTCTCTTTGACTTGGGTTTTTTAGTCTTTGGCTTATTTTGTTCAATACTTTCTTTAAGAGCATCCATCAGATTTATAACATTATTAGGTCCCTCAGATTTTGCTTCCACAATATCCTTACCCGCAATTTTAGTTTCTATCAAATCCCGCAGCTTTTCTTGGTATTCATCCTTATATTCAGAAGGCTCAAATGGCGTATCCATGGAATTAATAAGAGTTTTTGCCATATTTAACTCTTCTTTAGACAACTCCACTTTCTTATAAGTTTTTTGCATTTCTTTAATATCATCCTCATAATGCATAGTTGATAATAAAATCCCATCTTCTCTTGGAATTATAGCAAGCAATGTCTCCTTTGTCCCCATAACAGTTTTTCCTATAGCTATCTTTTCCTCTTCTAATAATGCTACACGCAAAAGTTCAAAGGCTTTATCTCCCCCAGCTTCAGGAATTGCCTGATAGGTTTTGTCATAATAAATAGGAGATATTTGATTTAACTTTGCGAAATGTAGTATTTGTATTGATTTATCCTTTTCAGTTTTTATCTTTTCTAAATCATCATTGCTTACAACCACATAGTGATCCTTATCATATTGATATCCTTTAACTATATCCTTTGATGTAATTTCCTTTCCGCAATGACTACAAGTTTTTTTATACTTTATTCTCTTTTTATCTTCGTCATGAAGCTGATTAAAACTAATATCATTATTCTGGGTTGCAGTATACATTGAGATTGGTATAGCAACAAGTCCAAAGGATATTACTGATTTATGAGCTACAGCCATTACAACACCTCATTTATTTTTATTACTATTTTTTAAGGTTTTAATATTACCTTTATACAGTCATCTTTTTTTTCATCAAAAATTTCATATGCATGTCTTCCTTCATCTAGGGATAATTTATGGGTAATAATGTCGGTTGCATCAAATTTCCCATTTTTTATTAGTTCTAGTATTCTATCAACATATGCGTGCGCAGGACATTGCCCCATCTTCAAGGTAATATTCCTAGAAAAGAAGTCCCCTAATGGGAAAGTATTATATCGTCCACCATACACACCAACCGTGGATATTATACCGCCCTTTCTAACCGATTGAGAAGCAATTTCTATAGCAGATTTGGAGCCTCCCTGCAATTTTAGGGCAGATTCCACTATTTCTACAGCTGACATCTTTCCATCCATTCCCACACAATCAATAACAACATCTGCTCCTCCATGGGTTATTTCTTTAATATAGTCTCCAGTCTTATCATGTTTTCGGAAATTTACAGTTTCAACTCCATAATGCTTTTTAGCATGTTCCAGTCTATATTCTATATAATCTACTGCTATAATGCGTTTGGCTCCAAAAAAAGCAGCCCATTTAATAGTAGTAAGACCAATAGGTCCACAACCTAATACTACAACTACATCTCCCTGCTTTACTTCACCGTTTTCAACTCCCCAATAGGCAGTTGGGAGTACATCTGTAAGAAAGAGTACTTGCTCATCTGTTAACTCTTCTGGTATTACCCTTGGTCCAACATTTCCATAGGGAACTCTTAAATATTCCGCTTGCCCTCCATCATATCCTCCAAATGTTTCACTATAACCAAATAATCCCCCTACTTCTCCATTAGGATTGGAATTGTCACACATAGTATATAAATCATGCTCACAATACCAGCAATGTCCACAAGAAACTGGAAAAGGAATGATAACTTTATCTCCTTTTTTTGTCATTCGTACTTCTCTACCAACTTCTTCTACAATTCCCATGGTCTCATGTCCTAATACAAATCCCTTAGGCATATTCGGTATCATCCCATGAATTAGATGTAAATCAGAACCACAAATTGCAGTTGAGGATACCTTTACTATTAGATCGTCTGGATTTTGAATTTTAGGATCTTCTACTTTTTTCACTTTCACATCCTTTATGCCATCATAAACAATTGCTTTCATATATATCCCTCCTAATCTATACTTATTTTCCCCCTTAAATAGCTTTATATTCGGAATCAAAAAGCATCTCAAATGAGATGCTGAATTATTAATTTTATTTATATCTATGTCTTCTGCAACCTCCACAGAAACATGTTTTTTCAAGTCCATCACAAAGTTTATAGTCTCCACCCTCTATACTTAGAATTTTTCCATTTACAAGAGACTCTGCAAGTTTTTTTCTGGCATCATAATAAATGCGTTGTATAGTTGTACGGGCAACATTCATCTGCTTAGCACATTCTTCTTGGGTGTAACCCTCTAAATCAATCAACCTGATAGTCTCATATTCATCAACAGTCATATTAACAAAATGCTCATTTTTTTCAGACTGGTTAAGAGGACCGAATCTATTACTTTCAGGTAAACAACATACTTTTCTCCATTTTCTTGGTCTTGGCATTTAAAATCACCTCATACTTTTTTCTATCAAAAAACTCTGCTGAATTTATATCTATTTATTATACCCTATTGAAGGCATATGTCAATTATCCCTAATAACCTTATATGATTTTGACCATTCCATTTAATTATTTATGCATTTTCCTTCATTATGTAATATAATAAAGCAGAGATGGATTTAGATGAAGCTAATTGACTGAATTTCATACTAGTGAAAAAAAATAAATAAGCTTAAAAATGAAAAACAAGTAATAAAAATAATGATTATATTATAATTAATTAATGATTAATACTAATGGAAGGTGATTTTTTGTTAAAAAGATTTTCACAATATTACAAGCCTCATATGAAATTATTTACCTTAGATTTTGGTTGTGCCCTACTCATGTCTATATTAGATTTAATATTCCCTGCCCTGGTAGCTTTAATAATAGATGATGCAATACCTGAAAAGAATTTAAGACTACTAATTATAATATCGATAATAATGCTTGCCTTATATATCTTAAGGGCTTTATTTAATTATATCGTAAGTTATTGGGGTCATGTACTAGGAGTAAGAATTGAGTCAGATATGAGAAGTGATTTATTTAACCATATACAAAAACTATCATTTAATTATTTTGATAATACCAAGACTGGGCATATAATGTCTCGCTTAGTAAATGATTTATTTGATATTGCTGAATTTGCCCATCATGGTCCTGAGGATATTTTTATAGCTATCATAACCCTCTTAGGAGCCTTGGTAATAATGTTTTCCATTAACTGGCAACTTGCCTTAATTATAGCAATACTAATACCAATAATGCTATACTTTACTATTGTTAAAAATCGTAAAATGCGCAAGGTTTTTAAAGAAATGAGAATTAAAATAGCTGACATAAATGCACAAATAGAAGATAGTATATCAGGAATAAGGGTTGTTAAGTCATTTGGCAATGAGTGGTATGAAGAAAATAAATTTCAAATAGGGAATGACAGTTATAAAACAACTAAGGAAGAATCCTATAAAGTTATGGGGGAATTCCACACTGGTATTAACTTTTTCTCCCATATGCTTCAATTGGCTATTGTGTTTTTTGGAGGCCTCTTTGTTTACTATCAACAGATTTCTATAGGAGTATTAGTCCAATTCCATCTATATATCTCTATATTTATTGAGCCTATAAAAAGGATCGCTAACTTTATTGAGATATTCCAAAAGGCAACATCAGGTTTTAATAGATTCACAGAGATCTTAGATATTAATCCTGATATTGTAGATAGTCCTTGGGCAAAAAACATTGGAAAATTATCCGGTGAAATTATATTTAATAATGTACATTTTAATTATAATGATGATGAACAAGTATTAAAGAATATTAACCTAAAAATACATACTGGTGAAACAATTGCTTTTGTTGGACCTTCTGGTGCAGGTAAAACAACTATATGTAGTTTAATCCCTAGATTTTATGAAGTATCAGAAGGTAATATTTTATTGGATAATACTGATATTCGTGATATTAAATTAAGAAATTTAAGAGATAATATTGGTATTGTTCAACAGGATGTTTTTTTATTTTCAGGAACAATAAGTGAAAATATAAGATATGGTAATATAAATGCTACTCAGGAGGATGTAATAAATGCTGCTAAATTAGCAAATGCCCATGAGTTTATTATGAAACTGCCAAATGGTTATGATACCTATACCGGTGAAAGAGGAGTTAAGTTATCAGGTGGACAAAAACAAAGAATATCTATAGCAAGAATATTTTTAAAAAATCCATCCATTTTAATCTTAGATGAAGCAACCTCTAGTTTAGATAATGAAAACGAAAAAATCATTCAAAGCTCATTTGAACACCTTTCTAAGAATAGAACCACCTTAGTTATTGCCCATAGATTGACAACCATTAAAGGTGCAGATAGAATTATTGTTCTCACAGATGAGGGAATACACGAGCAAGGTACCCATGAAGAATTGATAGCATTAAATGGATTATATAAAAACTTACATGATGCACAAAAACTAGCTGAATAAAAATTATTCAGCTAGTTTTTAATATATATATTATATTTAACAACTTTTTGTATCTCCTATAAGCTCTATTTTAAAGTATTGATAAATTTTACTATAGTGGGAACCAATTCACTGTGTAATTGATAGGATGGATCTGTATATGTAACTACATTCTCTTCTTCACTTGATACTTTTTTTAGTACATGATTCATTCCTTTTATTAAAATAGATTCATCTTGACTATTGGCTGCTTTTAAAGATTTCAAATCATCTACATTTACTTGTGTGTCCATATCACCTTGTATGAGCAAAATTGGAATGTTTAATTTTTTTATTTCTTCGGCTGGGTTATACTTCATCCAAGTTAATAAAAATTCCTGGTTAGTAACACTAAATAGGGCATGATCTTCATCAAAAGAAGTATCTATTGTCCCCTCCCTCAATGAATGTATAGCTTTAATCTCCTTACTTTTTTCATCATAATGAGGCAGAAGTTGATTTTCTAGAATTGTATCAATGGTAAAGCCAGAACCTGCTACTGATATAAATCCATCTACGGGTTCTTGTATTGCAGCCATCATACCTACTAGAGACCCTTGGCTATGGCCAATTATAACAATCTTTTTATATCCTTGTTCCTTTAAATATTTAATAGCATCTCTACAGTCATCTATAAAATAATCAAAATCCATATCTTTATTATCGAAAGTATCTACACTTCTACCCGCTGTTCTTTTATCATATCTAAATGTTGTTATCCCCCTATGGGAAAGATCTTTAGCCAATTGTATAAAGGAGTCATTTCTTCCTTGGGTTAATGAAGAGTTTCCATTCATATCTGTGGGACCTGAACCAGCAACAATTAAAAGTACTAAATCCTTATCATTTCCTTTGAACTTGCCATATAGTGTCCCATCATCTAATTGAATATCATGATATCCTATATTCCCTACAATTATGCACCCCACCACACTGATTATTATTACACATAACATAATCCAATGTACTCTATTCAAATTTATCACCCCCGAGTTAATTCCATATTACTGAGTCGTATCACTGCTACAATCATTGATATAATAATAATTGATATAGTACAAAGTATTGATTTAAACATTCCTAAAGAAGGAATAACTGCCAATAATTTGCCTTCAGATAATAAACCTGCTGGTAGATAATTGTTGATTTCAAATAAGCTTCCTAAAAAAGTGGTACCATAAGCAATAATTAAAGTTAAAAGCCCTGTAGATATAGTTTTCCTAACAAAAGAACCAATTAATATTATAATCGATAGTACAAATATCATATATAAACCTTGTAGCAATCCTGCCCTCAAAAGAGGAACCAGAGAAAATAATTCGAAATCATACAATACACCTGAATAAATGTAATTAACAATTGCAGATGTAGTGGTAGCAAAGATTAGTATGCTTCCATACACAAGCACTTTACCTATTATTAAATGTCCATATCTTTTCCCAGTAGTTATAGGAAGTATTAAAGTTTTTTCACTAATTTCTTGAGCCACAATACCCGATAGAGTAAAGGTTATTATAATGGTGCCTATTTCAAATATATCCTCAAGGTATCCGCGTATTACGCTTATTTGATTAGAAGCCAACATATCATTTATTGCCTCTAATGTCATATTAGGAAATTGACTTTTTAATAATTGAGGCATAACTATTTTGTTCATGATCGGATCTAAAATAGCAAAGAATAACAATCCTCCAAATATAATTAGAAAACGATAATTACGAATGCCCTCTAATATTTCTTTTTTAATGATCCCCTTTATGTTCAATTTTACCTACCTCCTCTAGAAATATATCCTCTAAGCTTGGTCGTCGTAATGTAAAGGATTGAACAGTAACATCAACATTTAAAAAAAAAGATAATAAGGTTTTACTTGCTTCATCAGGTAAATCCACTTTGACAGAAAGCTTTTCCTCCTGTATCTCAATGTTTTTAATACCTGGTAATTGTTTTATAATATTAATTGTTTCTGAATCTATTTTTTTATCAAATATAATATCATAAATAGACTTAACATTTTCAGATAGTAGGGTATTTAGAGGTTTTTCAACAATCATATTCCCCTGGGATAAAATGCCCACTCGATCACAAACTCTTTCTACATCATTTAATATATGTGTAGATAAAAATACGGTTTTACCTCTAGATTTTAAATCTGAGATTAGATTTAGAACAACGCATCTTCCCTCTGGGTCAAGGGCAGATGAAGGTTCATCCAATAAAAGAAGCTCTGGGTTATAAAACAATACAGCTGCCATTCCCAAACGTTGTTTCATTCCTCTAGAATAACCCCCCACACGTCTATTTGCTGATTGTTTTAATCCAACCCAATCTAGCATTTCCTCTACCCTTGTGTTAATACTTCCCTCTTTCCATTGGGCACCTAAATATTCAAGTATTTCACTTGCAGTCATCCAAGGATAGAATTTAGGTTCTTCAGGTAAATATCCGATGTGTAAATCCCCGGGATGTGCAATTTTTTGGATATCCCACCCATTAACTTTACAAGTACCTGCAGAAGGTTTTGAAAGACCAGATAAAATATTAATGGTAGTGGATTTTCCCGCTCCATTATGCCCTAAGAACCCATATACTTCTCCCTTAGTTACATTTAAATTTATTCCTTTTAATGCTTCAAATTGGCCAAATTTTTTATGTAGCCCCTTAACTTGGATCAATATAATTCCCTCCTACGACCTATGATTAAAAAGAGAATAGCTCCAAACAGAGTTACTATTAATACAATTCCACACCATTTCCATTTGCTTAAATTAGCAACCCCTTCTGTAAATATTTTATAAATACAAAATACCACCAATCCAATTTCAATAATTAATAAAGGAACTAATAATAATAAATTTTCAAAAGTAAGTACTGCTTCCATAATAATCACTCCTTGACTTATTTGTATCTATTGTACATTCTAAGAAAGTCATATGATAAGTTACTTTGGTCATGAAGATAGTCATAATAGAAATACGAAAATAAACTTACTGGAAAGATCAAGAAAGCATACAAAAACCATGGGCTTGTGAATCAGGAAGGTTTGGTACTTGCGAGCAATACGAACGCTCCTATGATATAAAAAAAATCCAAAGATTTTTATCTTCGGATTCGGATAAATTTTGTGTATATTAATTTTGAAGCATTTGCTGCATCAATATTATTGCCTTTGTCCTATTATTTGTACCTAGCTTACTATATATTTCACTGATATAATTTTTAACTGTTCCTTCACTTAAAAATAATTTCCTTGCAATTTGTCTATTGTTAAGACCTTCTATCATTAATAATCCTATTTCGTGTTCTCTATCAGACAGGAGTTCTTTTTCTGATAAATCTATCTTTTCTTGAGTTTTGCATTTATATTTTTGATTCGAGATACGTGTTGCCAATTTAGTTGCAATTCTTCCAGGCAACATCATCTGACCCTTATAAGCATCTCGTATTGATTGTATCAAATGTGGAGCATCCATATCCTTAAGTAAATATCCATCTGCACCATTACATAAGGCATCTATAATATAATCATCGTCATCAAATGTAGTAAGAATTATTATGGCCGTATCTGGATATTTCTTTTTAATTATAGAAGATGCTTCTACTCCATTAAGTATAGGCATGCGAATATCCATTAAGATAACATCAATATTTTTTTTATTCATTTGCTCAATAGCTATATTACCATTATCAGCTTCAGCAAATACTTCCATATCTTCCTGTAAATTAATAATAGTTTTTAAGCCTTCCCTTAAAAGCATTTGATCATCCACCAACATAACACTAATTTTCTTCATGAATTATTCCATCCCCTTTCTAGAATATAACGGTAGTTGAGCCATTATTCCAAACCAACCATCATTATTAATCTTTGTAGAAAAAGTTCCCCCTAATGTTTTAATGGTTTCCTTCATATGTATTAATCCATAGCCATATTTATAATCAGTTGGTACAATTCCATCATTAAAAGATGTTAGAGTAATAATCCCCTTTTCATAAGTAATTTCAATTTTTATATTCTGACAATTCCCATGCCTAATAGCATTAGTAATAGTTTCCAAAATAAAGTGATAAAGTGATTTTTTTAGCTCCAGTTTTGCATCACTGATATTCGTCATTTGAAAATCCACATTAACATTTGCGTGAGTTTTTACCTGATGTATTAAATTTTCTATAGGTTTATGTAAATCTTCAAATTCATGTTCTGCATTAATAGCATTAATAGATTTTCTAATTTCTTGTAACCCTTCTCGTACTTGCATCTTGATTATATCTAATCTCCTTTTTACTTCTAGAGGGTTATTGTCTATAAGTAGCTGAGTTGCTTCAATTTGTACCAAGGCTGTAGTTAATTGATGGCCAACAGTATTATGTATTTCCCCAGCAATACGATTACGTTCTTTCAATAAAGTTATTTGTTCAAGTGCAATCATCTTGGAATTTAAATCAGCAGTAGTTTTCTTTAGTTTATTATTTTGAGAATAGTATTTTTTTGCCAAATATGCAAAACCAAAATATAAGATAATTTGAAATACTCCAATTAGAAAAAGTAGAACTTGGGTACCTAAAGGATATAAGGTAAAAGGCTGAATATATTTATACATATATGCAAAATACCCAAAAGTGGAAAAAATAATACTAAATCTAAAATCATAGTCAATGGTAATATCCATCATAATTAGAACATATATTGATAGAATGCTGTTTGTTATATCAAAGGTACTAATAATAATTATTATAGCTCCTTCTATATATGGAAAGGCCCTTTTTATAATTTTATTTTCCCAATGGGATATATTATAATGGCGAATAGTAGTTAATAATAAATATGCTATACAACCTATTAGAATACTGAATTTCCCTTCTTTATTAAGAGATATAATTAAACCAGATAACAATATAAATAATATCGCCATAAGTATATGTATACTCATCAAAAAATCTATCTTTCTTTTTTTAGAAATCCAAATTTTCATATTATCATTTACCCTTCCCCGTAGACTTACTAGATTTGATTATATCATTTTTTTATTATGGTTTAATAAATATATTTTAAATTTATTGTAATAAATATTAAATTATGTTAAAATATTATCAAAATCTAAGCTTGAGGTTTAACTGAGAGCAAGGAATTAAAACTTAATCTAATACAATAATCCTTATATATTTTATCCATAGGATGATAAATACATTTGGGTGTTTAGTAACGGATTATACTTCCTTGTTTTCTACATACAAGGATTTTTTATTTATAGGAGGTTTTATATGAATTATAGAATCGGTGTTATAGGAATAGTTATTGAGGATTTATCACAGATAGCAGAAGTTAATGATATCTTACATCAATACGGTAATATCATTGTAGGTAGAATGGGAATTCCCTATAGAAGAAAGAATATCAACATTATATCTCTTGCCGTGGATGGAACAACTGATCAAATAGGCGCCCTTACGGGAAAACTTGGTAAAATCAATGGATTAAATGTAAAGAGTGCACTTTCAAAAAAAATATTTAATGAGGATGATGAAAATGAAAAAGTATAAATTATTAACAATTCTATTAGTATTAATTATCCTATTATCAGGCTGTAGTAATAATTTATCTTCAGAAGATAGTTCTTTAGAAGATGAAAACATTGAAAAAGTAGAAACAGAAGACGCAATAGATGTTACAATTGCAGGTCTAAAAGGCCCTACTTCTATTGGTATGATTAAACTGATTGATGAAAAGGCATTAAATAATAATCAATATAATGTAAACTATGTAGCAGAAAGTGCTCCAGATTCTTTAACTGGAAAAATTATTAATGGTGAAATACAAATTTCCTCTCTGCCCATTAATCTTGCCTCTATTATCTTCAATAAAACAGAGGGTGAAGTGCAATTATTAGGACTTAACACTATTGGTAATTTGTATATAATTGGTACTGAAGAATTAAATTCCATAGAGGATCTTAAGGGTAAAACAATTGGAATGAGTGCAAAGGGTTCAACCCCAGATTATGCTATTAATCATATTTTAAAACAAAACAATCTAGGCAATGAAGTAGACCTTGACTATGTCACCGACCACGCTACCCTAGCTCAAAGCGTTATAGCTGAAGATACGAAGATAGCTCTTTTACCAGAACCATTTGTTACACAGGTTATTATGAAAAACAAAAATGCAAAAATACTTCTTGATTTAGATGATGTTTGGAATACCTCTACAAAGGGTAAAAGTGAGTTGATTACAGGTTGTATTATAGCAAACAAAAAATTTGCAGAGAATAATAGAGAATTTATAGATGCTTTTATGAAACAATATGAAGAATCAGTAAAATGGGTAAATCAAAATCCTTCAGATGCATCTATATTAGTCGAAAAAAATGAAATAATGCCCAATGCAAACTTAGTGGAAAAAGCAATACCTAACTCTGGAATTACCTTTAAGTATGCAATAGATGCAAAGGAAATTATTCAAAACTTTTATCAAATATTGTTCGATTCAAATCCTACCTCAATAGGAGGAAGTTTACCCAATGAAGATTTTTATTACTCAAAGTAAATATAAAAAAATCTTTATAATGCTATTTTGGATATTAGTTTGGGAGATCGCTGCTCTAATTATTAACAGGGACATCTATCTCCCAACACCTATTTCAACTATAAAGACTCTATATGACATTATTTTTATAAAGGAAACATATATAACAATATTGTATAGTACATATCGTACAATTTTAGGTTTTTTATTATCTTGTTTTTTAGGCATTCTATTAGGGTATTTTTGTGGGTTAAATCAATTTATACACGATCTATTTAAACCCCTAATAAATGTAACCCGAACTATACCAATTATGTCCATAATTATAATAGCCTTATTTTGGTTTAGGGGGACAAATGTACCAGTATTTGTTACCTTTCTTATGTGTTTTCCTATTATTTGGACTAGTACTGTTACAGCAATAAAAAACACCGATAAAGGACTTCTGCAAATGTGCAAAATCTATAAAATTAACGGCTTTAGAGTATTGAAATCTATTTATCTTTATTCATCTTTGCCACATTTAAGGTCTGGAATGATATCCACCCTTGGAATAGGCTGGAAGGTTACTTCTGCAGCAGAAGTTTTAAGTCTGCCTAAATATGCAATAGGAAGTCAATTATATGATTCAAAGGTATATCTTGATATTAATGGATTATTTGCTTGGACAATTATCATTATAATATTAAGTTTTTTATTTGAAATGATGTTAGTAAAGATTTTTGACAATCTTTCCTATTAGTGAATTTTTTAAGGAGATGTAAAAATGATGGAACTGAAAAATATTTCTTTAAAATATGATGACTTACAGATACTAAAAAATTTTAATATAAGTTTTCAGAAAAATATAATAAACTGTATTGTTGGGCCCTCTGGAGTAGGAAAAACAACAATTGCAAACATTATTGCACAACTTATTGTTCCAGATGAAGGAAAAATCATAGGTTTAGAAAACATATCTTGCTCCTATGTATTTCAGGAACCAAGACTTATTGATTGGTATAGTATATATGATAATATTGATTTTGTATTAAAGGATGTTTATAATGCTGAGAAAAGGAAAAGAATTGTAAATGATTATATTGATTTGGTAGAACTATCTGAATATAAGGATTATAAGCCATCATCGCTAAGTGGAGGAATGGCTCAAAGAGTTTCTATTGCTAGAGCCTTTGCATACCCCTCTGATCTTTTAATTATGGATGAACCCTTTAAGGCACTAGATATAAAACTTAAAAATGAATTATTATCTTCCTTTATTAAATTATTGTCAAAAAGACAAAGGACTGTAATATTCATAACCCATGACATAAATGAAGCTGTTTATTTATCTGATACCATATATATGTTAAAATACAATCCTGCTAAAATAGTTAAGATATTTAAGAATGTACAAGAAAGTGATAAATCTATGGTCGAAAAAAATCTTAAAAAAATGTATTTTTATTAATATACTATTATATCTTATCAACAACTCTTATTTATAAGACATACTAATATCCCCTACTCCTTACAATCAAACTCTATTCTAGTACATAATGTTTATTCCCTAAAAATACAAAATTTAATAAAAATGGAAGTTTATATGAATATTACACATACTATTATATACATTAATAGAATTGTAATATTCTTTCAAATTAATAAAAAATATACAAATATTTTATTTGACCTTTTTATTTATAAGAGTATAATAGTTTATATCCAAGGGATAGGATGTGATTATATGAATGAATTAGAATTTGTATTCAAAAAAATTATCGAGATTGACAACAAATCAAATGAACTAAAATCAAATACTAAGAAGCAAATAGAAGCTAAAGAATTCGAACTTAGTAAAAAAATAAAAAATCTTGATAATGAACGCATACAGAATTCAAAAATTGAATTGGAAAAAAAGCATAACCAATCTGTTAAAAATTCTGAGAATACTGCTAAGGAAATGTTAAAAGAAACAGATGGTCTTTGTAAGGATATTATTAAAAAATATACCTCTATAAAAAATGACTTAAAAGATAAAATAGTAAATGATATTATAGAGCTTAATTAGGGTGGAAAAAATGAATAATAATTTACAATTTAGCTCAGTAAATACTAAGATAAGTTCAATGAAATCTAAAACGCTTCAAGAAAATGATTATATTAATATTATGAATTTAAGTAATGTAATGGAAGTATTAGATTATTTAAATGATAATACTGTTTATCAAGAAGTACTTTGGGATCTTAAAGGCAAAGAAGTGCACAGAAATGATATTGAAAGCAGACTTTATAGATTTAGAGAATTAATTATAGAAAAACTAATTCTATATATAGGAAATGAATATAAGGACTTTTTAAAAAAATACTTACTTAGATATGAAATTGAAGATTTAAAATTGGTCTTTAAAATTGTAAGGGGCAAAATTAATCCAGAATATATGGATAATTATATTTTTACCACTTCAAAATATTCAAATATAGATTTTTCCGAGCTTCTTGAACAAAGTTCGGTATTGGATGTTTTAAAAAAACTTAAAACCACAAAATATTATCGACTTATAAAACCATATTCTGAAAATATTAGTGAAAAGTTTAATTTTTATTTAGAAATGGTTTTAGATAGGTATTATTATAATGAATTAATTGAAGCTGTACAAAGATTACCTAAAACAGATGATGAAAAAGCTGCAGAGATACTTCGTAGAAAAATTGACTTATATAATTTAGAATGGATATATAGAGCGACTAAGCATTTTGATATGTCTAAAGAAGAAATTTTAAATTTTGTACTAGGTCATGGTTTTAAATATGATTATAAAAAATTAAAAAAAATAATATATTCATTTGATCCAGATAACCCTTTAAAAAACTTTGCAGGAACTCAATATGAGTTTATATTCAATCATGATTACGATATAGATTTATTTATGGAAAGAAGGATTGATAGGTATATTTATTATAAAGCGCTAAACCTATATAAATCATCAATTTTAACCTTTGGAAAAACAATCTCTTTTATTGAACTTATTGAATTTGAAATAAAAGATATATTTTCAATTGTAGAAAGTAAAAGGTACCATATGTCGGCAAATGAAATTTCAAAGTATCTGATTAGAACAATCGAGGTGAATTAAATGGCTATAGAAAAACTAATTTTAATGAACATTGTAGGTGAAAATCTCTATGCAAATGAAGTTATAAAGGAGATACTTTTATTGGAAAATGTTCAAGTAGAAGATGCCTATAATGAAATAGAAAATTTTAGATTTAGTATGGATGTAACTGATAGACATTTAGATGAAATATTGGGGGTAACTGAAGCTAAATCTGGAGTAAAATATGATTATGCAGAGGATTTTGTAAATAAACTCAATTTATTAAAAGAAATCTTTAGTGACGATTATACTATAAACAAAGAGCTATTAAAGAAGAATGTTGATACACAAGATATAGTAGATACAGTTAACAAGATTTATAATGAAATTCATAGTAAATATGATATTCTCAATAGTTATTATAAAGATCTAAATGAAATCGAAAAAAGTATAAAAGCATATAACTTTATCTCACCTATGAACATAGAAATGAAAACAATAAATGCTTTAAATAATTTTAATTATACTCTAGGAAGTTTCAGCAAGGACAATATTACAAGACTAAAAAATAACTATAGTGAAATAACAGCAATTGTTGTCCATGTAGGAACATTAGATGAGAATGAGGTCTATGTAGTAATCTGGCCACATGATCTTGAAACTGAAACAAATAGAATATTAAAATCCTTAAATTTTAATAAAATTGAAGGTATTAAAGAAGAATTCAAAGAAAGTCCAGAAGAAATATTAAAAATATTAAATAGTAAAAAACAAGTTTTAAAAGAAAAAATAGATTTATTAGAATCAGAAGTAAATGAAATAAAAGATAAATTTAAAGATGATAGCAATTATGCATATAGTGTGTTGCATCTGCTAAAGAAGATACAAGAAATAAAGAAAAAGATGGCTTTTAGTAAAGAACATTTCTATTTCTCTGGTTGGATTCCCATAGGATTAAAAGAAGAAATTAAATCAAAACTTTCAAAATACATTGATGATGATAATATAATATTCAATGATCCGCGCACTAATGCACATTTAAAACCACCGACAAAACTTAACAATAATTGGCTATTTAGACCCTTTGAACTCTTTATAAAAATGTATGGCATTCCCTCTTACACAGAGGTTGATCCTACTCCATTTTTAAGTATGTCTTATTTATTTTTATTTGGATTTATGTTCGGTGATGTAGGTCAAGGATTTATATTTTTTCTTTTAGGTGTTTTATTATCCCATTTTAAAGGTATGAAAATGGGAGGTATTATTTCAAGATTAGGTATTAGCTCTATGTTTTTTGGTGTTCTTTATGGAAGCATATTTGGATTCGAGACTGTTATTCCGGCATTATGGCTAAATCCCTTTCATAATATTAATACAATGCTGGTTGTTGCTATAGCTATCGGTGTTATCATGCTAACCATAGGTTATATCTATGGAATGATTAATAAATACAAATCAAAAGATTATTACAATATTATATTAGGTCAAAATGGATTAGCTGGTATTATATTGTTCTTTTGTTTGATACTAGTAGCCCTTGCGTTATTCACAGGAGAAAGAATTATTTCAATGAGTGTACTTGGCGCAATTATTATTTTTATGATTGCAATAATATTTATGAAAGAACCACTTATCAATAAATTAACTCATAGGAAAAATCATAAATTAGATTCGAATTTTTTTGTAGAAGGTTTTTTTGAAATATTTGAAATCCTATTAAGTATTTTTAGCAACACCCTTTCATTTATTAGAATAGGAGCATTTGCCTTAAATCATGTTGGATTATTTATTGCATTTGAAACATTAGCTCATATTATAAACAGTGGTGTTGGCAGCACAATAGTATATATCATAGGAAATATATTTATAATATGCCTTGAAGGACTTATAGTTGGTATTCAGGGGCTAAGACTTGAATATTATGAATTGTTCAGCAAATATTATGTTGGTGATGGTAAAGAATTTGAAACCACAAAACTATAAATTATAAGGAGGAATAAAAATGTTAAATATAATTATGTCAATTGCTGTAATTATAGTTTTCTCAACTATTTCAGCTGGTGTTTATTTCTTAAAGAAAGGATATAGTGAAAACACTAAAATGAAACAATTTTTACACCTAAATCTAAAGGTATTTATTCCATTAATGGTAGTAGGTGTTCTTTTATTAATACCTGACATTGCAATGGCTGCTGAATCGGGAAGTGATAGCAGCGGATGGGCATATATTGGCGCAGCATTATCAACAGGGTTAGCATGTTTAGGATGTGGAATTGCCGTTTCAAATGTTGGATCTGCAGCACTAGGGGCAGTATCAGAAAATGAGGAAATGCTTGGTAAAACTCTAATTTATGTTGGGCTTGCAGAAGGTATTGCAATATATGGATTAGTAATATCAATAATGATATTAGGGACAATATAAGTGGCAGGTATGAAATCATTTTTATTAAGTGAAAATAGAGATACCTATTTGACCATGAAACTAACTGGAATAGATGGCATTTATATACAGAATAAAAAAGATATTCTTGAAGTGTATAAAAAAGCCTTATTAGGTGGATATGGAATAATTTTTATTACCGAAAAAATATACCAAGCGATTAAAGAAGAAGTCATTAAAACTAAAACCACTACTAAGGTACCGCTAATTACAGTAATACCAGATCGACATGGATATGCTAATAATAAAGAGAAAATTACTAACTATATAAAAGAATCTATTGGATTATGATTGGAAGTGATCTAGATGATAACAGTAGAAGATAAAATAAAAACATTCTCAAATTATGTTTATGAAAAAGAAATAAAAAATTCATATAAACTTATTCATGAAATTGAAAATAAGAATAATGAAATATTAAATAATAAACAAAAAGAAATTGATACAAAGTGTTTAGAATTAAAGAACAGAATGAATAAAAAAATTAAAAGTGATACACAGAAAATTATTTCAAATGTTAATTTGCAAACAAAAGAGAAAATTTTAAACTTAAAACGAGAACTATTAAATGATTTTAAACAAGAAATCATTAATTCTCTTGCTAACTTCACACAGACAGATGCTTATAATGACTATTTTTATAAGCAATTGGATTATTCAAAAGAATATTTTTCATTAAACCAAAAAATAAAAATATTTTTAGTAAGTAAAGATTTAATTAAATTCCAAGATGAAATCAAAAATAGATATAATAATATAGAAATATTTGAAATGGATAGTGATAATATAGGCGGCTTTATAATAGAATCCACAACTACTAATGAAAGAATGGATTTTTCTATAAAGAGAAAAGTTAAAGACTGGAATAATGAAATTGGATTAGTACTATATGAAGCACTAGAAAAGTAGGTGAAAAGATGAATGACAAAGGTAAAATAAATATGATTAATGGACCTGTTATCAGCGGTAAAAATATGTCTAATTTTAAAATGCGAGAAATGGTAATGGTAGGGGATAATAGATTAATCGGTGAAGTAATCATATTAGATGGTGAGAATGGTACTATTCAAGTTTATGAAGAAACAGAAGGCCTAAAAATAGGAGAAGAAATAGTATCCACAGGTAAACCCTTATCTGTTAAACTAGGACCTGGGATGCTGGGTAATATGTTTGATGGCATCCAAAGACCCCTTTTAGAAATTGATAAATTAAATAAAAATTTTATTCCAGAAGGTATAGGTTTAATATCCATAGATGAAGAAAAACTTTGGGAAGTGAAACTAGTAGTTAAAATCGGTGATGAATTAAAACAAGGAGATATTTTTGGCTTTGTGCAAGAAACTTCTCTTATTAAACATAAATTATTAGTCCCTCCAGGAAAAGCTGGAATTGTTAAGTCTGTAGTTGAAAATGGTTCTTATAATATTGAAGAATTACTAGTATCCCTAGAAGATACCAGTAATTCTTCAATATACGAATTAAAAATGTATCATGAATGGCCTGTTAGAGATCCAAGACCGGTTAAAGCAAGAAAAGAAATACAAAAACCATTAATAACAGGTCAAAGAGTTCTAGATATGTTATTCCCATTAGCAAAGGGTGGAACTTGTGCTATCCCAGGTGGTTTTGGTACAGGAAAAACTATGACACAGCATCAATTAGCGAAGTGGTCTGATGCAGACATTATAGTATATATTGGATGTGGTGAACGGGGTAATGAAATGACAGAGGTTTTAGAGGACTTTCCAAAACTCATAGATCCCAAAACCAACAAACCTTTAATGGAAAGAACAATATTAATTGGAAATACATCAAATATGCCTGTTGCTGCTAGAGAAGCTAGCATTTATACAGGAATTACAATGGCAGAGTATTTTAGAGACATGGGCTATGATGTAGCTATAATGGCTGACTCCACATCTAGATGGGCAGAAGCCTTAAGAGAAATATCAGGAAGACTTGAAGAAATGCCTGCCGAAGAAGGCTATCCTGCTTATTTATCCTCAAGAATTGCTGAATTTTATGAACGAGCAGGATATGTGGAAGCTTTTAATAATGAAATAGGTTCCGTAAGTATAATCGGAGCAGTGTCCCCTCCTGGTGGAGATTTCTCTGAGCCGGTAACTGAAAACACTAAAAGATTTATAAATGTATTTTTAGCATTAGATAAAGAATTAGCATATGAAAGACACTACCCATCTATAAATTGGTTAAATAGTTTTAGTGGATATATAAATGTTTTAGGAAACTGGTATGAGGAAAATTTAGCAGATGATGCCATAGCTCTAAGAAATAAAATATTAGAGTTGCTTTATGAAGAAAACAAATTACAAGAAATTGTTATGTTAGTCGGTGAAGATGTACTCCCTGATGATCAAAGGTTAGTTTTAGAAGTATCCAAGTTAATTAAAATAGGTTTTTTACAGCAAAATGCATTTAATGATTTGGATACCTATGTTCCATTAAAAAAGCAATACCGTATGTTAAAAGTTATTTATTTCTTATATGAAAAGGCTAAAAATTTACTTATACTTAATATTCCAATATCTCAAATAAGAAATCAGCGTATCTTCGATGAAATTATAAAAATGAAATATACTGTTCACAATGATGATTTATCTAAAATTGATGAAATACATGATTTAATTAATGATTATTACGATGAACTAGAAAAGAAATATCTTAAATAGTTGGATGTGATGATAATGAAAAAAGAATATTTAAAAATTGATAAGGTAATTGGCCCTCTTATTGAAATGTCTGGTGTAACAGATGTTTCTTATGGTGAATTAGTTGATATAAAGGAAAATGATGGAACCATCAAAAATGGAAAGATAATAAAAATTAAAGAAGATAATGTAGTTATACAGGTATTTGAAAATACCTCAGGTTTATCTACGAGCAATGCTTCTATCTCCTTTAAAAACGAAGCTTTTGAACTTCCTCTTTCTAAGGATATTCTAGGTAGAACATTTGATGGTTTAGGAAGACCCATAGATGCTGGAGGAGATATATTTAGTAGAAAAAAATATAATATAAATGGCAGACCTATAAATCCAGTTGCTAGAAAATATCCTAGAGATTTTATTCAAACAGGAATATCAAGCATTGACGGATTAATGACACTTATTAGAGGACAAAAATTACCTATTTTTTCAGGTAATGGAATGCCTCATAATGAATTAGCATCTCAAATTATCAGACAGGCAAAGCTTGGGGATGGGTCAAAGGAAGATTTTGCAATTGTATTTGCTGCGATTGGGGTAAAACATGACGATGCAGATTTCTTTAGAAAGAGTCTTATTGAAGCAAATGCAATGGACAGAGTTGTTATGTTCGTAAATTACGCTAATGACCCAATAGCTGAAAGGATAAATACACCACGCTGTGCTCTAACAGCTGCTGAATATCTAGCATTTGAGGAGAATATGGAAATATTAGTAGTAATGAGTGATATCACCAGCTATTGTGAAGCCTTAAGAGAGGTATCCTCTGCAAAAGAAGAAGTACCTAGTAGAAAGGGATATCCAGGTTACTTATATTCTGATTTAGCTTCATTATATGAAAGAGCTGGTATGTTAAAGGATAAACCAGGTTCTATAACATTTTTGCCTATTTTAACAATGCCTAATGATGATATAACCCACCCTATTCCAGATTTAACTGGATATATAACAGAAGGTCAAATTGTACTTGGTAGAGAACTATTTCAAAGCAACTTTTATCCACCGGTAAATGTCCTGCCTTCCTTATCTAGACTAATGAAAGACGGTATAGGAGAAGGCTATACAAGGTCTGACCATCCAGATGTTGCAAATCAATTATTTGCATCCTACTCAAAGGTTCAAGATATTAGATCCCTTGCACAAATAATGGGTGAAGATGATTTATCAGAAATAGATAAGAAATACATGGAGTTTGGAAGAGCTTTTGAGAGTCGCTTTATAACACAGAGTCCTCATGAAAACCGAGATATTAATATTACATTAGATTTGGCGTGGGAGATTTTAAGAATATTACCAAAAGACAGTTTAACCAGATTAGATCCGGAATTAATTAACCAGAAATATTAAAGAAGATTGATGGTGATTTTATGGCTAATAATATAACCCCTACAAAAGCGAATTTAATTAAAAGCAAAAGTTCATTAATATTCTCTGAAAAAGGTTTTGATTTACTAGATAGGAAACGAACTGTTTTAATACAAGAGATGATGACTCTTATCGACTCAGCCAAAATAATAGAAAAAAAAATCGAAGAAAAGTTTGCCCAGGCCTATGAAGCACTTAAGCAAACAAGTATAACTATGGGCGTATACAATTTAGAAGAAATTGCTCTTGCAGTAACTAAAGAAGAGGATTATAATATTCGCTTTACAAGTGTAATGGGTGTAGAAATACCTGAAGTATTATTCCAAGAAAATTATAAAATAAATCCACAATATGGATTTTATAAAAGCAATCCTTCTCTAGATATAGCAATACACAAGCTAAATGAAGTAAAGTTTTTAAGTTATCAACTAGCACAGGTAGAAACTTCTGCCTATAAGCTATCCATAGAGATTAGAAAAACACAAAAAAGGGCAAATGCATTAAATAAAATACAAATTCCTAAGCTAGAAAAAAATATAAAATTTATTGAAGAAACCCTTGAGGAAAAAGAAAGAGAAGACTTTTTTAGACTTAAAATTGTTAAAAAAAAGCAGAATTCTTAATTGGTTTGATATTATAAATATCTATCAAAAAACCGTCGAAACACTATTATATTTCGACGGTTTTTTAATTAATTATTGCTCACACTCTTCATGATGCTGATGCTGATGACATATAGATCCTGTAGATACAAGAATGCCCTGCAAGTAACAATCTACAATATATTCAGCTCTTCCCTTTGCCCCAACAATCACCTCAATATTCTTATCATTAAAAATATCAACTGCACCACCACCCATGCCGCCTGAAATGATTACATTAACTCCCCTATCATTTAAAAAATTTGGTAAAAATCCTGGCCTATGTCCTGGATTTGGCACAACTTCATTATTTACTATTCTATTGTTTTCTGTTACATAAATATTAAAACTCTCACAATGTCCGAAGTGTTGTGTAACCATTCCATTATCACACGCTACAGCTATCTTCATTTTATTCCCTCCATTTTTTCAAAAATTGTCCCAATATCAAACCAATTTTCTTCATAAAGCTCAATAAATCCATTATCACATGCAGATGCTATTTTAGGTTCAATTGGTAATTTTGCAAGAACATCAATATTGTGTTTTTGAGCAATTTCTTCAATTTTACTATCCCCAAATATCTTATATTCCTTATCACATTCTGGGCATTTAAAGTAAGACATGTTTTCAACTAAGCCTACAATAGGTATATTCATCATCTCTGCCATATTAACAGCCTTAGATACAATCATTGAAACCAATTCTTGTGGAGAAGTTACAATAATTAAACCATCTACCGGTAGGGATTGAAAAACAGTTAAAGGTACATCCCCTGTACCAGGAGGCATATCAATAAACATAAAATCAACATCTCTCCATATAACCTCTGACCAAAACTGTTTTACTGTATTTGCAATCATAGGTCCTCTCCAAACTACTGGATCTGTATCGTTTTCTAATATTAGATTGATGGACATAATTTGAATACCTGTTTTACTCTTTGAAGGAAGCAAACCCTGTTCACTACCCTTTACTTTTTCTTTAATACCAAATGCTTTCGGTATAGATGGTCCTGTTACATCAGCATCAAGAATAGCAGTACTAAATCCTCGTCTATTCATCATCACCGCTAGCATAGAAGTTACCATGGATTTACCAACTCCACCTTTTCCACTAACAATGCCTATAACCTTTTTAATGCTACTTAATTCATGGGGTTTTTCTGAAAAGTCTATTTGTTCTTCGGTTCTTTCTGAACACTCCTCACTACAACTACTACATGTTTCATTACAATTTTCACTCATTTTATTATCTCCTTATCTTATTTATATAGTTTTTGTACTTATAATTAATAGATATGTATTTATAAAATTTTAAGAGTTTCTATAAAGATCTCTTTTGTAGCTCTCCCTGCTGAACAATCAATATCAATAATGCTTTTACCATTATTAATGGCTTTTACTGCATCAGAATCAAAGGGAATTTTACCAAGAAAAGTTAAATTGTTCTCTTTACAATAATACTCTATTTTAGCTGTATTTTCTAAATTTGTATCATATTTATTTATACATACTGCAATTTTAGTACCAAACCCTTCTGCTGTTTTTATAATTCGTTCCATATCACTAATTCCTGATATAGAAGGTTCTGAAACAATCAAGACCATATCAACTCCACTCAATGAAGCTATTACTGGACAACCGATTCCAGGTGATCCGTCTATTATAGCCAGTTCAGTATCCAATATTGCTACCTTCATAGCTTTCTTTACTTCAGTCACTAGCATTCCAGAGGTACCACTTCCCATTTTAAGCTGAGCAGTAGAGAATACTTGATTATTTTTATACAACATTAAGTCCCCTGCTATAGCAGGTTTTAAGTCAACGGCACCAACTGGACAAACGACTTCACAGACACCACATCCCTCACAATCATAATAATCAATTTTATATAGAGAATCTTCTGTTTTAATGGCATCAAAGCTACAGTGCTCCCTACAGAAATCACACTTAATGCAAAGACTATTATCGATGTCAGCCTTCGGTAAGCCGAAATAATCTGTATGCTTTGGTTCCTTTGTTTCATCCATAAGGAGATGTAAATTTGGCGCATCCACATCACAATCTGCGTATGCTTTTGCATTTGAGAGCTTAATAAAAGCACTTGCAATTGTTGTTTTACCAGTACCACCTTTTCCACTAAGGATTAATAGCTGTTTCATCTTGCACCTCCCTAGTCACTCTCTTTAAAATGGAAGAAAACATTTTTAAATATTCCTTATCTGCCCTGACGGCAATTTGTGCATTTGAATTTATAGTACCTAATTCATTATCAAATGGGATTTTCCCTAAAATATCAATGCCTTTTTCTATACAAAATTCTTCTGCAGGATTATCATCATCTAAACATTTATTTATCAATACGCCATAGGGCTTATCAAATATCCTCACTAATTCATATACCATATTAAGGTTATGTACCCCAAATAAAGTAGGCTCTGCCACCAAAAGACAATAATCAGCGTCTTTAATGCTCTCCATAACTATACAGGCACTACCAGGTGGACAATCAATAAAAGTAAATTCTCTATTATCACTTTCCCTTAGAAGTTCTTTTATTATAGGTATTCCAGAGGCTTCTCCAGTATTAAGAATCCCTGTATTAACATCAACATTTTCTGACACACCTCTTTGTATTTCTCCTATATTTTTATCCCTTTCTGATATCGCATTCTCAGGACAAACTATCTTACATCCTCCACAGGAATGACAAACATCATCAAATATTTTAATATTATCCTGAATATAGGCAAGGGCATTGAATTTGCAAAAATCAACACATTTACGACAACCATTGCACAAACAATTATCCACAGTAGGGATCTTAACTGATATGTCCTCTGTTTTAATATCCACAGGCTTAAAGAATAAATGTCCATTTGGTTCTTCAACATCACAATCAATATACGAAGATCCTTCTGTGATTGAAGCTAGGTTAACAGAAACTAGTGTTTTCCCTGTTCCTCCCTTGCCACTTAATACAGCAATTTTCATATCTATTTTCCCCCATGATTATGAAATCCAGGATGGATTTCATTTAACATATCTAGTTTATTATCATAAAAACCATTAATATTATCTACGATAGAATCATTTATGGTTCTATAGATTTTAATATTCGCTGATTTTATTACATCAGCTGCATTCTGGCCACAACGCGGAGTTAGTAAAGCACTAATTCTATTATCCACCACCGTCTGAGCTGCTTTAATCCCTGCACCTCCTTGGCTATTTGCAGCACTATTATCTATAAAATCACTTTCCCTTGTATTTGTATCGTAAATTAGAAAGTATGGTGCCCGTCCAAATGATTGACATACTCTGCTTTCTATAGATTTTTCCTCTACAGGTATCATAATTCTCATTCTAAACCCTCCCAGTTATTTGTTTTAGCGCAATGTTTTGAACCATTTTCTACCTAAATCATTATAAATCATCATTTTTCCCAAATCTATGCCTACAACCTACACCTCTGCATGATTTATCAAAACCATTACAAATTTTATAATCTCCACCCTCAATTCTTAATACTTTCCCTTTCACAAGGGATTCAGCAAGCTTTTTTCTTGCTTCAGTATAAATACCTTGAACTGTAGTTCGGGCAATATCCATTAGCATTGCACATTCTCCTTGTGTTAGACCCTCTAAATCTATTAATCGTATGGTTTCATATTCATCAACAGTCATAATTAGAAACTGTTCATGATTTACCTTAGTATTTAACGGTCCAAATCTGTTACTTTCAGGCAAGCCACATACTGTCCTCCATTTTTTCGGCCTAGGCATGAATTATCACCTCAATTTATACTAAAGTTATAGGAGCGCCCCACAAATTATATAATACTTCAGAGCACCCCTTTTACTTTAGTTTATTAATACAGTATATCCATGTGTTCGATATATCTATGGTTATAAACCATAAAATTACATACTTCTAGCTTTCAGAAAGATCCTCCAGTTCTTTTTCAATAACATCAAGCCTGTTTGTTAATAATTCTTTTTGTTCAATTAATAATTCTTTTTGTGTTTTAGATTGGGGCTGATCTACTATATTACTTAAGCCAAAGCCTCTTCCAAAGCCTCGCCTGCAGGCATATCCCAAACCAAGTCCTGCACCTAAACCAGCTCCGTATTTAATAGCAGTATTTAGTCCAGAGCATAATCCTAAACCTCTTCCAGTTAATGCTCCGCGGCCTAGTGGACCACTTCCATCTCTTCCTGGCATAACTACACCTCCTTTATAGTTATTGACATATGTCATATATTAATTTTAATTATACTCTTTTATTGACATATGTCAATAACTTTTCAAAAAAAAATTTAAACCGTCATTATATTGTAGAATTTACATTACAATGACGGTTTATCATTTATTTCTATATTCTTCTTTAATTCAATGCAATATTATATAAGACCTTTCTCCTTTAAAAAATCATTTGCAATTACATCCGGCTCTTCGCCTTCATCAAATCTTAGGTTTAATGCTGCCATTTCTGCTGTTTCAATCATTCCGCCAAGTTTATTAACAATATCTAATACCTCTGTATTATCCTCTAGAAATGATTGAGATATAACATAAGCTCCACTATAATCAGGGAAGAACTCTTTATCATCCTCAAGCATAACCAAATTAAGTTTTGCAATCCGCGAATCTGTTGAATATGCAGCAGCTACTTGTACCTCGTTATTGTCTAATGCTGTATACATTACTCCATACTGCATAGGAACTACTTCCTTAAATTCAATATCATATGCCTCTGACCATCCTGGATATGCGTCAGAACGAGTATCAAAGTTTTCGTCTCCTGCAAGAATCCAATCTTCAGCGTAGGGTGCTAAGTCTGAGGCTTTCTTTAAATTATATTCTTCAGCTATAGCATCTGTTATAGTAAAAACATAGGTATTATTAAAACCTAAGGGCTCACCCCAAGTCATATTAAATTCCTCTTCAAACCCATCCTTAACTCTTTGATAAGTTTCTTCCGCAGTTAAATTTGGACCTTCATAACGCAAAACACCTGTTAATTGAGTCCCTGTCCAAGTGGGATAAATATCGATTTCCTCGTTAAGCATAGCCTGATGAAGTACTGATGAACCCTGAAATTCAGTATTAATATTTACTGTGGCATCTGTGTTCTCCTCAACCAATATTTTAGCCATATGAGCCAGGATTACTGTTTCATTAACATTTTGTGCAGCAATATTAATTTCATTATCATTTGAACCACAACCAACAAACACTATTGAAATACACGCTACTAGCAAAACCATAACCATAACTTTGCTCATTTTTCTTTTCACTTTAAATCTCCCCCATTTTCTCTAATATTTTTTTGCTTTCTGTCTTTTCTGTTCCTTCTACTCTATTTGCCTTCTTTAAAACCCGCTTTGCCCTTCGTTCTGGTGTTAAATATGCTTGTAATAATTTAAAACCCTGATCTGATAGAAGAGCTAATAATGTAGCTGGAAACGCTCCGGCAAAAATCACTTCATTTCGCAATGATGAAAGTCCTGAAAAAATTAATCTTCCGAGTCCTCCGCCTCCTATAGCCGCAGCTAGTGAAGCAGTTCCTATAATCCATACTGATGCAACCCTAATTCCACCAATAATAACTGGTAATGCGAGGGGTAATTCAACCTTAAATAAAATTTGCCTGTCTGTCATTCCCATCCCCTTTGCAGCCTGCACCAAGGATGGAGTTACATTTTTAATCCCTATATAGGTATTTTGAATAACAGGTAACATTGCAAACATTACAAGAACGGCTATAGCATTCTTGTTGCCAATTCCTAATATGAATATTAAAAACCCTAGTAGAGCAAGGCTTGGAATTGTTTGGAATATATTAGCCATACCAATAACATAAGGCTTAAGCTTTTCATTTCTAGTAATGTAAATTCCTAAAGGTATACATATGACTAATGTAATAAGTAAAGCTACTAATGAAATATAAAGATGTTCCAATGTTAGACTTATAATACGAGAATGTTGATCTATACAATAGTTAAATAGAAGACTAAAAAAACTTTTATTGCCACTCATATCTAATTCTCCTCCTTCTTATAGTAAAACTATATATACTCCTATCCCACTTGCTTTCTCTTCAAGCTACTAATAGTTAGCCTAGCCATTCCATTATCTGTAACAACACCCATGAATTTATTATCATGGTTAATAACCGGTATAGGTAAATCATCCTCTGATAATATGTCTGCAGCATCTTCCAATGTAGCCTCTTCTATATATAACCTTCGTTTTAATCTTAATAACTCTTTAATATTTATTTCAGAAGACACCTTTTTGATATCTGTCATAAGAACCATACCTAGCCAATTTTCATCTTCGTCAACAACCTGTGCACTTTCTCTACCTATATCTAATAGTTTTTCTAGAACATAGGAAGCAGTCACATCAGGTGTAACTTTAACAAAAGGCTCTTCTACTAAAACTTCTATAGATGTATCTGTAGTTATTTCAGATAGTCTATTTTCTCCTATAAATGTTTTAACGAATTTATTAATAGGTTGATTCTTTATTTCATCAGGAGTTCCTATTTGCTCAACATTACCATGTCGCATAATTACGATCCTATCTGCTAATTTTAATGCCTCATCAATATCATGAGTTACAAAAATAATTGTTTTCTTTAATTTTTTTTGTAAATCCATAAGTTCATTTTGTAAATTATCTCTGCTGATAGGATCCAATGCTCCAAAGGGTTCGTCCATCAGAACTACATCAGGCTCTGCAGCAAGAGCTCTTAATACTCCAATACGCTGTTTTTGACCACCGCTCATTTGCTTAGGTAATCTGTGCTTATATTTACCTGCTGGTAGTCCTGCCATTTCCAATAACTCACCTGTTCGCATTGCTATCTTTTTTTTATTCCAATTAAGAAGTTGTGGTACTATTGCAATATTTTCTCCTACTGTCATATGAGGCATTAATCCTATATCCTGTATAACATATCCAATTCCTCTCCGAAGTTCTACTGGATCCACAGTTGAAATATCCTCACCGTCAACATAGATTTTTCCTGAAGTACACTCCTCAAGTCTATTTACCATTTTTAAAGTGGTTGTCTTTCCACATCCACTGGATCCAATTAGCACGATAAGTTCACCTTTTTTAACCTTAAGATTTAAATCTTTAACGGCAATAGTTCCATCTGGATAAACCTTAGACACATTTTCAAATATAACCACTAGACCATCCCCTCTTTTAATTTCTAATTGTTTTTATATTAAGAAGTTACTTCTTTTAATGCCCTTATAAATTCTTTATTGTCTTCACTTGTACCTATAGTAACTCTAATTGCATTTGGATAATTCCAACCCGTGCAAGGTCGTACTATAATTCCTTTTTCTAACAATTTTTGGGATATCTTAGCTGCATTATATGGCATATTGAAAAATACAAAATTAGTATATCCCTTCACAACCTGAAATCCCATTTCCTTTAAAGAATCTGTTAGAAACTGACGTTCCTTAACAATAGCTTTCATACACTCTCTGTAATATTTTTCATCTTTAGTTAAAGTAGCTGTAGCACCTGCTAAAGCTACTTTATTCGCATTAAAGGGTTCACTTACTGTTTCTAAGACGGATGTCATTTTCGGACTGGAAATAGAATAGCCTAATCTCGCTCCTGCTAACCCATATGCCTTAGAAAATGTTCGAACAGCTATAATATTTTTACCTTTTTTTATATCTTCTATGGAGTTAGGTAAGAGATGTTTAGAAGCAAATTCGGCATATGCTTCATCAAGAATCAGCCATGTGTGATCAGGCAGATTATTAATAAGTCGCTTATATGCATCAAGATCAAATATAGTACCTGTTGGATTATTTGGATTACACAACCATATTAATTTAGTTGAAGTAGTGATTTTTTTTTGTATTTCATCAAGATCGATAGTGTAATCTTTATTTAATGGAACTTCTTTTATGATACCACCCATAAGCTTTGATATCTCACTATAAAGCTTATATGTTTCTAAGGGTAATAGTATTTCATCCCCTTGCTCAATAAATGTTTGAGCTATGGTTTGAAGTATACCTCCAGAACCATGGGCAATTGATATATATGAAGAATCTATATTATATTTAGCTGCTATAATATCTTTAATTTCATTAAAACTAGTATCAGGATATGTGTTTAAATTCTTAACTGCCTCTTCCATTGCCTGAATGGCATTTGGAAAGGGACCATATGTATTTTCATTAGAGCCTAATTTTATAACCCTTTGTAGATTGTAATCTCTTTTTACTTCTTCTATAGTTTTACCCGGCACATAAGGATTAACATTATGCACTGCCTTTCTTAGTGCTTTTATTTTCATTAAATCAGCCCCCTGTTTATTGTATATTTACTTCAATTAAGGAAACAGCCTTTTCATCTAAACTTTCTTTGAGAGCTTGTTCCATTTCAATTGCATTATGCACCCTAAATCCTTTTATCCCATAAGCATCTGCGAGTTTTATAAAATCAGGATTTTCATGGTCAACTGCTATTTTTTCTTTAAAATTTCTTGCTTCTTGATTGCGTTTTATCTCACCATAACCATTATTATTCCATATTATAATAGGTAATGAAATGCCTTGTTGTATTGCCACAGCTAACTCTTGCATTGTGAATTGAAATCCTCCATCCCCTTCTAACACACAAACTGCTCTTTCTGGCATCGCTAGTTTTGCTCCAATCCCAGCAGGTAGTGCATAGCCTAATGTACCAAAACCCACAGGGTGAAAGAATGTTCTTGCTTTATAGGTATCATATTCACTTAGTGAGATATATGAAGGCGTAGTCATATCTGTCAACAATATTCCATCTTCCGGTATAACCTTACGTATTATACCTAATATTTCACATGTGAAATCCATAGTATCGAAAACTCCGGTAAGGTTTTTGAGGTTTTCATGGGATTCTTTAATTATTTTAGAAATAATATTTTCAATACCCAAATTTATTTTTTTGTTTAATCTAGGAACTATAGTCTGCAAAACCTCTTTAGAATCACCTTTGATACCTATATCAGCTCTATAATTTTTTATAAATTGACCTGAATCTATATCGATTTGTATTAGTTTTCCATCAAGGGATAAGGGTACTTCCCACAAATCCGTTGCTGACAATTGAGTTCCTATTCCTATCACTACATCTGTTTCTTTTATGAGGTTTTTTACTTCTGGACAGTGCATTCGTGCTCCTAGGCATAACGGATGTCTTTCATCTACAATTCCTTTGCCAGCAGCTGTATGAACCACGGGAGCCGATAATTTATTTGAAAGCGATAAAACTTCATCACCTGCATTCACTGCTCCGCCCCCTGCAATAATTGCAATAGTCTTTGCTTCATTTATAACATTAGTTGCGTTATCAAGTATATTTGTATCTAAACTCATTTTAAATTCTCTATAAATATGCTCTGATGCATCCATCTCATTTACATTTGCACTTAAGATATCCATTGGTATTTCAACATGAACTGGGCCAGGATTACCTGACATGGAAAGATAATAAGCTTCTTCAATGTAGTGTTTAATAGATTCTGGATTTGGTACTATTCTACTTTCCTTTGCCACTGATTGGGCAAGAATTGTAGAATTCTTAAGCTCGTGTAAAAATCCTGTGCCTTGATTTAGAAAAGATGTTGGAATTTGGCTAGATATAACAACCATAGGTATTGAATCATGATAAGCTTGTGCCATTGGTGTAAGTATGTTTGTAAGCCCAGGACCTGTGATGACAAAAGCAATTCCTGGCATCCCTGTTACTCTTGCATAACCATCCGCCATAAACCCTGCCCCACTTTCATTTTTAGCTGTAACATGATGTATACTACTATCAACCAAAGCTTCATATATATCTAAATTATGTATCCCAGGTATCCCGAAAGCTTGTCTAACCTTAAGTTTCTCTAATGTATTAATTAGAAGTTTTGCACCTGTAATAGTATTCATAAATAATGTCACCTCCTAAATTGATAAACAAAAAACTACCCATGGAAAAAGGATAGTTAAAAACAACATATTACTCAATATAATATGTCAAAAATATTAACCTTTATATCCCCCTAAAATTTTTCCTAGCCAGCTCACTACTTACTAATTATTCTGACTTAGTATTAGCGAAATTCATAATCTTATGTTATTGTCTCATGTCATCTCCTATTCTTTAGCTATCTCAAGTCAGAACTGACCATTTTATATATAATAAAGTTGTCTGTTATATCTTATCAAACCAGAACCCCTTTGTCCAACTTCAACCATATAAGTATTTTTAAGGAAAGTGTAGCATATGAAAGTATAAATGTTATTAATATATCTAGAAGATTTAATAATCCTAAATTTTCAGACTTTTTAATTATTTGTACATTATTCAACCGTATTAGCCACTCCCATTTTTAATGTTTTTGATTTATAGCTTCAAACACATTTGTGAATAATTATGACCATCCAGCCTTAAAGAGTAAAAATTCTTCGGGCTAAATTTCCCCTAATAATGTAGTGAAAATGGTATAATTAGATTAGTGAACATGTTGATATTACTTCATTAGAGGGGGAGAACAATGATAAAAGTAACCAGAAAGGAAAAAAGAGAAAAATTAAAGGAAATAAACTTTTTCGAGGAATTTAATAAAATAAAAAACCATTTTTTTAGAGATTTTAATGAAAGAT